>Ga0116227_10001201_pt1 | contig 56734 bp, 33 predicted proteins | sample S1TSphgellanicum_FD_89693 | JGI IMG/M metagenome (GOLD analysis project Ga0116227, IMG submission 89693) | Host-associated microbial communities from peat moss isolated from Minnesota, USA - S1T2_Fb - Sphagnum magellanicum MG | ecosystem: Host-associated > Plants > Peat moss > Unclassified...
AGTGTGCACCACTTTGGAAAAAGAAAACACAGAAAAAAAAAAAAAACAAAAAAAAAAAAAAAAAAAAAGAAAAAACAAAAAAAAGAAAAAAAGGAAAAAAAAAAAAAAAAGAGAGACAAGAAGAAGAGCCATGAAGGCAGCTAATGAAAAGAAAAAAACCAGGACCCATGTGTTGTGTGTGCTTGTGTGTGAGCCATTGTGACAATTTCATCCAAAATAATATTTTTCAATTGACCGACAATGGGAAATTTAATTAAGCAAATTGTCTATCAAACTAGAGTAGGTGTGAACTTGTGAGTTCATGTTACAAACAATTTATATGTTGTGTTTAGATTCATGATCCAAATTGATTTGTGGGTCTGGGATGCATGAAAATAAATGATTTTTTTATTAAACTTTGCCATGTGGAGTAAAATTAAAAATTGGTTAGTATTTTTCTTAGATTCATGTGGGGTACATCCAAAATGTTTGGTTCCAAACTTTGGCATGTGGAGTTTAGAACAAAAGAAAAATAAGATAACTTTTAAACCTTTTTTGTTAGATTCATGACTAAATGATTTGTGTGTGGTGTCATGCATCAAAATGTTTTGTTCTCCAAAACTAACTTCACCTTGTGGAACGAGGAGCTAATCAAGTATTAGGTCATCCATGTAAAAGCTCTCCCCCCTTGCCCCCTCCTCCCTCAATATGGCAAGCTCAAACCAGGGTTCGGGTGGTTATTATAAATTGGAACAAACATGTGACAATTATCAATGTAGTTCTTATGATTCATAATAATAGTTCTCACAAAATCAACGACCTAGTTATGTTGTATAAGCACAATTCTCAAATTTGTTTTTGAAACAAATTCAAATAACTGAAAATGAAATTGCCATTTCTGTCATGAAAATCACCAATTCTTTAAGGCTTTTGAAGTAGCTAGGACTAGGTGGTTCTTTATAAATTCAAATAACCACACAACATTGGTTCGAGCAAGTGTTTGCCAGATATACTAAAAATTTCAAACATCAACATGCATAATTGCCCATACATTTATAAAAACCATATCCTGATTTTGGTCGGTTTTTAACATCCAGTGATATTAGTACTTGGCATAATGTTTATGTGTAAATAACCTTACATGTGTATGTGTATCCATCCTTAATGACCACTTCACATATGCATATTTGTTGCAAAACTTGTATAGGCTCCTAAACATGTATATCTTATTGGATATGCACATGCATATGCATATATCTAGTATATCTGGTTTAGGGTTTCTCAGGTTTTTTCATTATGAACATCAAGATTTCTATTACATCACACTTTGTTAATTTGATGAAGAGGATTTTCATTGCCCTTAAGCAACCAAGAACTTTTGAGCTTTGCATTTCATGTGAGAGGGAGAACAACTTGAAGTTTGCATTTAAGTATGGAGTTTGAGATTCAAGGAGATTTGAGCTTTTTGAGAAGCTTGAAGTTTGAGCCTTGAGAGAGATTTGAGGTTTAAGCTTTGCACAATGGCTAAACAAAACAACACCTTTGAAAATGTTGATTGGTTGGCCAGCCACTTGCATTTGAATGTGTAAACTCAAAAATGATCAATAGCATATCAAACATAGAGTGTGTGTTTGCAACCAAGCAACTAATGGAATTTGAGGTAGCAATGTAGCTTCTAACTACCATAGCCTAGGGTCAATTTCCACATTGACAAAACAAATAATTATTTTTAAAAAATGGAATTCATTTAAATTTTTTGAAAAAATATACATTTCCATCATCTACTATAATATTTTGATATGAGTAGTGAAATTATTCAGAATGTGACGTATGATACTTGCAATGATTTTCAACATGTCAACTTCATATTTTCACAAATTTTCATTTCACTATTTTGAGGATTATTTAATGATGAAACTGACCTTAGGGTAAGGTATAGAAGTTCAAGGTGGGTTTCACACAACCAAGCTAAAGCATCTTTGGTTAATAACAACTATCATTTGATCAAATAAGTAAAATATTTCGATAAGTTGCATGGACAACTATTCAAGTTTCACATGTATTCAAAAATTCCTAGTCAAGTTTTTGCTTTTCTTTTTAGCAATCAATGATTGCATGTTTCTTTTAAATTTCTTGTCATTCTAAGCAACCTTGATTTATAGGAGCTAAATATAGGCGAAGCTTTTGCAAAGGTTGAGTTTTTGTGTGGGGTTAATTGGGATGATTTTCAATAGGGTGTGTCTAGGGCAAGAAACTAGTGTTGCATTGGGCAAAGTTTTTAAAAGAATTATGGTTTCATTTCCCTCCAAGTTATTTCATTTTTGGAATGAGCAGTCTCTCAATGTTTGATTGAAAAAAAAATTGTGATCATCTAGATTTTAATATGCGTAACGTTTGCATGCATTCATAGTTAGTTTGATTTTCAAAACTGACAAAATTTCCATTTCAATTGAAAGAAAAACAAAATTGAACTTGAATCCATATCCATGTTGACAAATATATTGCTGAAATCTTTTGTCCATATCTCTCTCTTAAATTTTTTGTCATAAAATATGCCTTATCGGTATCCTGAGGTGAGCCTTGAAAATGTGATATCCAGCCAACACTGGTTCAACAACACTCAAAAAATAGGAAATCTTCCACTCATGAAAGTTCTCCAAAGAAAAAGAACTGATCATCATAGTTCACACCAATAAGAAGTACCACTCTTGGACAGGTATTTGAAATAGGACCCCCCTCGCCCCGCCCCCCCAAAATGGTATATAATCACAGTAGTTCCGGAACAATTGCATGAACAAACCGCTGGTTCTTTTCATGAAAACTGTGTGGTTCATTTTTATTCCAATTTCTTTTCACAGAACCAACTACTGGAGCAATTGAAGGGTTGTCTGACTCTGAAAATATTTCCAAAACAAAAGAAAAAATTCCTGGAACCTGGCACAGTTCAGTTGAGTTCAGTTCAGTTCTTAAAAAATTCAAATAACCGCACAGCACTGGGAAAAAAGTCACAGCTGATGATGAACATCATTTCTCAGACCCCCAAATGAAAAAAATCACTTCATGCAGCAGCAGCACTTCTTAGTCAAACTCCAAAGTAACTGTAAATTTGTGTGTGGGTTGGATATTGATATGGTTTTGGTACTCTATTGTGTGTTGATGTTGTTGCTGCTAATGGGTGATGATGGTCCATGGATGTTGTTGTTGTGTGTGGGTGGTGTGGCTAGATAGATAGCTGTTGCTGCAAGAGAGAGAGAGAGAGAGAGAGATATTTTTATATATACTAACATTATTATTAATATTAGTTTTGCATTAAAACCTCTTGAGATTCTCCAATCTCTCGCAGTACACGCACCAGTGTCGCTTACTGTGCACCATGGCCCACCACCCACATAGTACTCCCAAGGAAGGAAGGAAAGAAGTACTGTGCTGTTGGTAGCTTCATCAACACACACACACTTCAAAGAGAAGAAGAGAAAGAAACAAAGAAAGAGAAAGAGAGAGAGAGAGAGAGAAAGAAAGAAACAGGGAGAACAAAAGAGTGGAGAGTCGGAGAGAGAAAGAGTCTGGAGAGGGCTCAGAGAGAGGTGAGTCGAGAGAGAGAGAGAGAGAGAGAGAAGACTGATGATCTTCAAGCTGAAATCTTTTGGTTTTGGGTTTTGTTTGCAGTGACAAAAAGCCCATAACATTTTTTTGCATACCCATTTTGTCTGAAATCCTCGTCCACGAGTGTCCAATTTGTTCTTGCTCTTGTTGTTGTTCTTCAGCTTCACCTGCATCATCATGCTGCTGCAGCAGCAGCAGCAAGCTGTTGCTGGGCAGGTGGTGGTTGTAACATGGTGTATGTATGTAGCTGGTGGCGGTGATCATGGTGATACTGTAGCTGCTGCGTATTATCCTGATTGCTGCACGGCATCGTTAGATTTTGGAGCTTGCTGCACAAAAGCAGCTGTATTAGTAGTAGTAATAATCCACACAGCAGCTGCTAGTGTTGCTGCTGCTGCTGCTGCTTGCGTTGGTGTGCAGGCCCATGATGCAGCTGATTGACGTAGCTGCTCATGGTGTAGTCAGTAAGTAAGGAAGGGATGAGGAGGAGGAGAAGAGAAGCTGGACTAGAGAACTGTTTTGAAGAAAGTTCTTTTGTGGTTACAAGTGCAAGAGCTTCTTCGACGTCGTCGAGTCTCCTCCCTTATCAGCTTTGTTCTCGCTTTGTTTAATGCGAAGAAGAAGAGGAAGAAGAGAGGCGAAGCCAATGATCTCAAGTTCTACACTGCTCATGGGTTTGTTGTTGTGTGCAAATCCCACTTGATTCTGTCACGCGTGGGTAGAGTCGAGGGGTGAGTGAAAAGCAGGAATCGTGTTATAAGTATGTATTCCTTTTGATTCCGATCATCAGAATCTAGATCAAGAGGTGGGTGGGACCTTCTTCCTGCATGAGGCATTTAGACGTTCATTTTGTAGAGAAATTCAGGCAAGCTTGAATATCCAGAGCTTGTGGAGCTTGCATCGAGTCGAAGTATGCACCCAGATTTCAGGTTACGGGCCTAGATCAGCACAGGTGGAGACGAGTTAAATACTCGCGGAGCTGGAGAGCCCCATTTACAACAATCTTCTTCTTCTTAACTCGCTCTGCAACATTCCTAGTCGTTACACTAGAGACTGTTTCAGCCTTATAGCCGCGCCTTGCGAAGCTGCACGATCGATCGCAGCAGCAAGCTTGGACTGATCCAAGATTCTCAATGCTGTATTTTGTGACACAAGCATTGAAGAACGACGGAGACCAGCTATTTGTTGGAGCTCATGAGCCGGGGTTCTTCTTTCTTTCGTTCTTTCTTTCTTTCTTTCTTCTCTCCACAAGTTGGTTGTTGAGCACAAGAACATCAGCAGCTTTGCAAGGCTGTTAGATTCGTGAGTAGTGCAGCAGCAGCAAGAAGGAAGAATGCGGAGCATGTCCATTCACCAAGAAGCTGATGCAGGTCTTCCGATCACCAATCTGGGAAGCAGTAGCTGTAGCTTACAGTATGCAGGTAACTGCTGCACAGGCTCAGCAGCTGTGAGCTGCTTCGATGCTGTAGATCATACAATCCGGCAGCGCAGCAGCAGCAGCTCCCTTCCCGCAAGTCACAACTCATCGTATGAACGAGCATCCAGCAGCACTGGATCCGACAACAACAACAACAATAACAAAGAAGCGAACGTGGAGAGCTTCGCAGCTTTCCAGGCGCTGACTATCATGTCGCCTGGAGGCTTGCAAGGCATGGCGACATGGGGCAGGCCGCGCAGCTCGGTCGACAGCTTTGGCGCAGGCGGATACGACATGAACTCATGTGCCGAAATTAAGCTTTCCTGCAGCGATGAGGAGAACTGCGTGCCGGAACATGCCGCGGTCTGCAGCTTGGACGACGACGACGATGCAGCTCATATCAAAGACTCCACGAACGAGGAAGAGGAGGAGGAGGAATCGGAGTTGAATTCCAAAGAAGATCATGGCGACGGGGGCGTGCAATCCAAGCTATGTCCTCGAGGTCACTGGCGTCCTGCCGAGGACGAGAAGCTCCGCGAGCTTGTATCACACTATGGTCCACAGAACTGGAACCTAATCGCCGAGAAGCTCCAAGGCCGATCAGGTACACAGCTCCATCATCATCATCATCATCATCATCATCACCATCTTGTTCTTCTTCCTGTTCCTGATGCGTCCTGCATGGGTCGTCGCTGGTCTGCGGATGCAAGGGGGGTAATTCTTTTGTGCTTGCTTGCTGCAGGCAAGAGCTGTAGACTGCGATGGTTCAATCAACTAGACCCGCGGATCAACCGTCGGCCATTTACAGAAGAAGAAGAGGAACGATTGCTAGCAGCGCACCGCTTTCACGGCAACAAATGGGCCATGATCGCTCGCTTGTTTCCTGGTCGCACGGATAACGCCGTCAAGAATCACTGGCATGTAGTCATGGCGCGCAAGTTCCGAGAGCGCTCTCGTGCCTACGGTCGTCGTCACAGCAGCAAAACTCCTCAACAGCAGCAGCTAGTATCATCCTGTCGCTCCTCCAGACCTCATGCAGGCAAACGCAGCAGCAACAGTAGCAGCAGCAGCAGCAGCCTGATCATCAACTCTAGCGTCATCGTCGATGCAGATCAGCTGCCTTTCTCCATGAATAGTACATCGTTCTCGACGCTCCCGCTTTCCAAGGTACCTCGGCTCTCGTCCTCCTCCGACTCCCGCGACGTCGATCTCCGAGGCGCGGGCGGCTATGGCGCCACCCCTACTTATAGCTCCTTGCAGCTGAGATCCCAGCACGTTGACAATGCGATCATTCTAGCTGCTGGTACCTGCAATCAGCTCTTCCTGTTGCTGCAAACACTTCGTCCTCTCTTGCTGTCTACAATGTTATCTGCTTGAGCACGTTGTCTTTTCTCCGGCCCAAGGTTGCTTCCGTTACTCGCGTCTCTCACATTCTTCTTTCTAATTTCCGCTAATCTTACTTACCATGGATTTGAACATGTGCTTGGAATAGCAGCAGCAGCGTCTTCCAGATCGTCAGCTTTCCAGCTACCAGCAACAAAGCTGCTGCAAGAAGAGGAGATTATGCTCCACCTGCAACAGACGGCAGCAGCTATGCAGGATCATCACTCGAGCTCCGTTCCAAGAGGCCGCCAATTGTATGCTGCAGCGCCTCCCGATGATCATCACTACTACCGCACGTCGTACCCATCTCTTCACCAACTCAACCAAAGTCGAGTACTGGACCAGCTTGCAGGAGGACTCCACCCTAGTCGACTGGACCTTAATGCAACAGCTTGCATACATGATGATGAGGCTACAGCAAGTCGAGCGTCTTCATCAGGCGCAGCAGCAGCAGCTAGCTCTTTGAATCGTCATCCTAGTATTCGCGCATACATCAACCAGAAGCAGCAGCAGCAGCTCCTCTATGAACAACGAACCTGCAGCAGCAGCGAAGACACTACTTGTTTAAGACTCATGGGTGCTGCTACTTCTGCTCCTGTTGCTGCTGCTGCTGCGACCTCTTCATCGTCATCTTCAACATGGGCAGCTACTAGTGCAGCAGCAAAACTACACTTGGATCAAATGCAGAAGCAGCAGCAGCAGCAGCAGCAACAGCAACAAAGTTCTGAAAAACTGCACATTTTTCATAATATTGCAGCTCATCAAGAAAAAATTGTTGCTGCAACACAAGCAGGTCCTGCTGCTGCTGCTGCTGCTGCAGCACCAGCACCAGCGCCAGCTGTGGATCAGACATGCACTCCATTCATCGATTTCCTTGGAGTGGGAGCATAAGAAAATTATTTCATCATCAGCTCAGAACGGCATGGATTCAGATTTAAATCAGCGCAATGTCTGAATTCAAGGAATAAGCTTATTCAGATCAAAATCAGTTGCATCTGAATTGAATGAATAGGCTTATTATTATATTCAGGTTGGGGTTCACAAAAGGATTGTCTAACAAACAGAGAAGAAAAGAAAAGTACTGCAAAACCACACCCAACTTTTCCAAATTCACTCATGATCACTTTGAAGCTCAAGAGATAACTTCCCATGATGTTCAAAGCATCAAAGGTCCTGATCTAGGACCTCCGATTCCCTCCTCTTCTCTTTTTTTTTTCTTGGGTTCTCTCTCTCTCCCCCTCTCTCCCTCTCTCTCTCTCTCTCACTCATATTCATTCCCCCCCAAGCGTAACAACAATGTACATTGGAGATTCTCAACTTTAGCCATGGAGAGTAGTAGTAGCAACCCAACCCTTTGAAGAGCTTTCTTTTGTCTTTATATATTACTAATGTTTTTAGTACCAAAAATATAATCTGCTCAGGAAAAAAAGGAAAAAACTTGAGTGTTTCGTACATGAAGCAGTTACAGCTGCCATTTCTCATCTGTTTGTTACTGGGAGAGGACCTGGGGGACAAATGCTGATGTGAGTAAAGATCAAATCTATCTGCAATTTATCTCATGATGAGTAGTAGTAGCTCAAAATCAAATTGCAAGGTCAATTCAACCTTGCAATTTACGTTCCAATTTGATGTCATGAGTTTTAGCTCAAAATCAAGTACCTGCCAGCTGATGATGATCCAGAGCATACATGAAACTATGTTCAAAACATTATCTAGTTTTAGCATACTATCTAGTTTTGGGTTTTGCAGCATTATGGATGATGATGAGTGTAACAGAAAAGTCTAGCACTGGAATCAGAGAGAGACATAGCTTTGATTGAATGAGAGACAGAGAGAGTCTTTTTGAGTTTTGAATATAAGGTGCAAAATTTGAAGAACATGGTTGTAGTTGTGATCAATCAAGGCAATCAATCAATCACTGGTGGGGGGATCGGATTCTAACCCAGTTCCGTCAAAATCCCAAGTCCAGAGGACTAAGCCTTACTTTGCTTCTGGTTGGGAACTAATTTAAAACTCTGATCATGATTATGAGCACATTGCAATAAATAATATAAACTTTTTGAGGTTGCTGTATAACTATTATGATCCCCGCAATATATGTAACAACTGCAAGGATCATTATACATACTTTAAAAAATCATGTTGAATTCTAATACTTCAGATTTTTACTTCAGTTTGCAATTTGCTCTCAATTTTTTGCGATTTCTTGAGAGTCATAATATGTGTCTGTTTCAGATGAACAGCACATTGATAATCAGATGGGGCTAGGAGAGTTTGAAGTTTTATAGCATCAAATTATGCACAACTAGTGAAGCTTATTTGATTGATGTTTTTAGAGTGTTCTTGATGGTGGATGTTTAAGGGTATCATGTCATATGAGCTCACCCTTTTAGTGTTGTGGGTTGCACCCTCAATTCGAAATCTAAGCCTGAGTCCAGAGCTACCCAAGTTTCATTAAGTACAATCCATTTGAGACCACATTATTTTCTTATGCAAGTTCTATCTAGTATGTATGAGTCTTGACGTGTTCCTTGGTTTGCAATGTTCAAGGAGTTGAAGTCCTTTTGAGCCAAACCCAAACCAACACCCTTTTGGTGGAACTAGCACAAGAATTGGACTTTTGACACCAGTCTTTTGTTAGAACCGAAACCAAAATAGTGAAAACCAATTTTTGCACACACATGTAACATGTTCATTCTTTCAAGCAATTTCACCAATATCCTTTATGTGAGTATCTAGAGGTGTTTATTAAAGTCAACATCATGTACTAATTGTCTTTCTCAATCCCCAACCATTAACATGAAAAATGAGACAATATAAAATAAGAGATAATTTTAGTGGAACCACCTTCATCATTCATTATAGCCAACCAATCAAGCACAATCATTCTTCTAATTGTGGGGAGTCTATAGTGTATGTGGAATCAAACCTGATTTCCAAACTGCATTTCAAGGTTCTAAAATGTGTCAAAACTTGATGACAAGGTCTTTAAACATTTGTAGAACCAAGTTCAAATCAGTGTTTGCCAGTTATTGAGTTTTGACTCAATTATCAACCCAGTTATTAATAACCTATCAGCCTGTTATTGTTTTGTTTGATAACTAATTACATTGATAACCACCTAGGAATGAATTTTCAAAGTCTATCTAATAACCCACTTCAATGACCTGATTATCCTCGAAGTCGGTTATCAATCTTTAAATACTAATTAATAAATTAATGATTTTGATTTTAATCTTTTAAAATGCCCTATAACTATTGTATAACTGGCTGGGTAACTAGCAATTCTCAACTTGTTATTTGAAAACTTACCCTTACACTTCACAGATGGTTATTACCCATAAGTTTTTTATAGCCTACCCAACACCTGATTTTTTTATATTGATATTGGTAACTCACGTGGTCTCACAAAACAATTCAAAAAACTAACCTGCCCGTTGACTATTAAAATAAATAATAAATAACTTACTAACACTAGTACAAACTTGAACTTGAAATAATACCTACCAAAACTCTTTATATGTCAAAACAAGGATTAGGAGTTTTCATAATTGACCAACACTAATATCAACCAGTGTCGGATGGCTATTAAAAATTGCAACAAATGCCCCACACTAGTATCAACTCTCTGAAGAACAACAACAACATATGCTTTGATTCTGATGTTTTTCAAATACCCAAAACTAACCATCTTTTTAAGAAATATTCAAAGAATCACTCCCACACTAGTATCAAATTTGTGAAGATCAATAGCGAATGTGATCAATGGACCGCCTGCAATTGATGAGGAGGTTTATTAGTCATGACTCATAGATGAAGAGAGAATGTTGACTTACCCCATCTCCTACTGCTACATACAATCTACTACTACTACTACTTTCCTTCATGTCCTTTGTGATAGATTATACTAATAATGTTCTCCTGGGTTTTTGTCACGGAATGTGTCACATTGTACCCTGTAACAAAGGATTGACAATGAGTGGTGTCATGGGCAGCACTCTATATCAAACTAAGTTGTGATGACCCAAAGTTCTATAATTGGGGTAGGCTCTGGTCATACGATATGTCAAACTGTGACCCTTCTCAAGAATTGACAAATGAATAGATTGGTAATCTTGAATCTTGACTCTTCTTCGAGCTATTCATTTGTGGAAAATGCTGAGAATAATAATATAGGATCATGAGCTTTGTCTCTGTGATATAGCAGACCTGAACCCAATATTGCTTGCCGAGTATAATAGAGACACAGTCCTTGCAAAGACTGTCATTTTTTCCCCCACCCATCCCGCCAACCCAAATTGATAGTAAAACTTTGTTGATCTGCAAAACAACTTTTTAACAGCTGCTGGGTTTTTGTGTCATTGCACAATGTCCCACGTGCCCTGCACTAACTTTACAAACAACAATACATGCATATACGCAAGAGCAATCATGAGTGAAAGGAATTTGAAAACAACAATCAAATTGTTTAACAACACACAGTGCATGTTCATAACCATTCTCAGATTTTGGATATAATCAATGCATCAGCCCTGGGTTTAAAACCCCTGTGTTGCAGTCAGCGTTTTCTTTCCTGGCAAAATGTTCCTGTCTTGATATCTTATTTATAGTCAGATTTGGCTAAATACTCTTCTAGATGATTGCCACTTTGACTACATGATAAAATCAAGAGAAAAACACAGTTCCAAGTTCCAATATATTGAGATATTTGAAGCCACCAACCATCTGTAGCAGACAATTATAGGATTATGCTTTTGACAAGGGAAATTATCAGAGGACTAAACTAGTGTTGAGCAATTACCTGATTCGGCAGGTTAGAATTATCAGTTCTGATTTTGATTAGTAAAACCAAATCAGAACTGGGTCTGATTTTTGGAATCGTTTTTGGACCCAGAATCGGAACTGGGTTGTTCCTGGTTCTATTTTATCTGTGAAACCAGGATCGGAACCAGAATTCTGTGGCAGCTTCCAGACTCAAAAAAAACTTGCAGAAGAAAATCTATTTGACTGTGTCACCAATTTTTTATTTACCAACTCCTATTGGTACAAATCAGTTTTATGAGCACAAACAGACAATGACTAAAAACCTGACTTTCATACACAACCCCGGGCCTATCCCATCTCTTTGTCTCTATACTTGTCAAATTGAAAAAGGTGACAATGTTCGTGGTGTTCATGGTTTTGTTGCTGTTTGGGTTTTTCTTGTTGGTTGTAATGGATTATAGTTCAGTTTGGGTTTGCTCAGAAAAAATTATTCAGGATTTACAGATTCTCAATTTTTCTTCTTTTCCCCTTGAAATTGAGGAGTACGACTTGCCATTTGAGCCATATCCAAGTTCAAGTAATGTTTTCCCTATTCTTCTTCTATATGTTCAAGATATGAAATGAATTAGGAAAGAGCTCTCTTGTTAGTTCTAATAAAGGCTTCTATTTGCACCCGTCACAAGCAACTTGAAAGGCAAAAAGCAAAAGGTCAGAAAAATTATGCTCATCAAAAGAAATGCAGTGGGAAAAAAAATCTCATCACATGGAAATAAAAATTAAAAATTTAGCTTGTAAAAATAAAGTTCCAAAATGTATATTTGCCATTAGATGAGGAGCTACAACAAACCAGCACCTGTAACATTGTTCGGTTGGTACCTTAGCCCTCTTGAGTGAGGCCTCTTAAAAGCCAAAATCAACTTGGGAAACACTAGAATTGGATCTTGACTTAATCTAATAGTTGAATATTATAATATTTACAAGCAACCCAAGAAATGTAAGGATTTTTAGTTTTTATCATGGCATCATTGTAAGTGTTGCCAAATATTGACCCAAGGCCTAAATGAGGTTAGGAAGACATTTTTTCAAATAAGTTATTTGTTAAGTTGTGAGTTAAGAAAAATAATACTTCTTATTCTTTGAACCCCAACCTTTCTTTTTCTTTTTGGCACATGTTTTCTAGAGCTTTTGAGCACTCAATGTGTATGAGTCAAGGTGAACCACCACCTACACTAGTTTCTTCATCTTTCTATGAAAGGCCTCCTACAGGCTATGTTTAATCTGAGAATTGTTAAATTTGAATTCAAAAACCCTGATTTAGTCTAATGATGGGATATTTATAATGAATAGAAATACCTCAAATATTTTTGGGGTTGTTTTTTTGGTGTTGTGTGGTTATTTAATTTGTTTGATAAGTAGCAGTTCCAACTCCTTAAAATTTTCTTTAATCAAAGAATCGTTGGTTCCAGTTGTTTCAAAATAAGAGAACGACCAGTTTCAATTATTTTGGAAACAGAGAACCACAAATTCCAGTTATTTTTTAAAAATTAAAAAATTGAAAATTTTCATGAAATAACCAATAAAGTACCTAACCATCATGAAGATGTTTTTTTTCTACTACTCCCCCCCCCCCCACAAAAAAAACTGAAAACCATGATCATATATCAAAGCTAATTCTTGTTTGGTTTGGTAATTGGTTCTTGAGTTTGAATGGTTATCAAATTGGTTCTTGATTGAAATTGGAAACTTGTATACTACAAATGTGAGTGTCATTATGTTCAAAGGCAATATCAAAAATTCAAGGCAACAATGAATTGGAATGACTTGCACTATTCAGTATATGGTAGTGTAAATGTGTCTCATATTAATCAGTTGTGTGGATTCCCAAAAATTTAATTTTCTTCTTTTGTAATGGGCATTTTGGATTGGCCCATCACAAAAAAAATATTCATGAAATTTTGGACAGTCCCAAAATAGATATGCTGTACTCTCCTCCTTTGGGCTCCTTATTACTCTTACAAGAGTAGAACTTAAGGCAAAGGTGATGGGCTAAAGTGAGCAGCTATTGCAGTTGCTCTTGGTTTTTGGACATGAAAAGTGCACCTTTGAGTGGGACAATGCTGGAGCTGCCACCAACTGCTTTTGACCTGTTGGACTTCAACTCTTTTTCATATCTCACACCCATATCTCAAAACTCTACAAAACGGGAGAAAAAAATTGGATTTCAGGCCGAAGCTTGGGATTTGGATTTGGACGAGTGCCTTTTCCTACCTTTCACTTTTGGGCGTTGCCTTGGCTTTGGACATTCACAAAGAGAGGTCCCTGTGAAGGTCCATAAGAACAACCAGTACATAAATACCAGGTGATCAGCAAAGCTTCTCAAAACCTCGACTGCAAGTTGGGTGCAAGAAAAAAAGATAGACAAGTTTGGTGAAGATAATAATAAGTCAGGTGGTATCTACTATTCATGGTGTATATAGAAAATCAAGAGATGCACTGTGGGGATCTGTTTGAACAGCTTTTCTGCAACTGAATACTGCCAAAGGCTGGCCTTTGAATTGAAATGGGTTGTCATTAGCTTACTCAAATGCTTTTGTTTGCCACAGTTTGGAGCCTATTTCATATCATGAATCTTTCAAGAGTACTCTCTCTCTCTCTCTCTCACCATAAATTAGCAGCAACAATTTGTGCCAGTTGATTTACTTTTTGCAGAGGACTCTGAACTAAAACAAAAATTCATCATTAGATTCAAAGATATTGATGGACTAAACCAGTTAGTATGTACTGGTGGGTGCTTTGCCTTGCAAACTAGTGGAGTAAAAAGGAAACCCTAAGTGAGTGACACTTTCTCCCAGGAATTTTATTTTTCTCATCACTAGCTTCCAAAAACTGATTATGCTTTCTTCTTTCATCAAGAACCCCCAAGTGCTCATTATTGAACTTTGGCTTTATTCAGAGGGACAGGAATACGGCACCACCCATGATGGACAATTTGTTTAATCTGCTTTGCGGGGAAGAAATCTTTTAAAACCCTATCTGCTACCTCCTGTACTACTACCCTAGCAGCATGGAGAACTTCTGTTGTATTTTGTTAGAAAGGTAAAGAGTGCAAACCAAGGGGAAAAAGTTTTGTCAAGATATAATAATAACCAAATGCTTCTTGAAAAGCTCTGCCTGCAAAAGTGGAGGAAAAAAAAAACCGAATTTAAACTGCATCCTTCTGCCTGCACCTCTCATATCTCATCAGAAGCCCAACTTATCATTACTTCTTTTCTCACATACGAGGCTATCCCCACAACAAAAATTTCCTCATACCTCAAATTTTGACATGCTAGTTTTAGCTTCTTTGTCAGATCAGCAAGCTGAAAATCTTTGTCAACTTGAATGTCAGACTTTAGACTTGCCATTCGATGGGCCATTTCATTCTTCTACTGGGTTTTGGATTTGAAGTATTACCATGGAGATAAGTTACCACCAGTGTTGGGTGGTTCTAAAGGTTGTTGTACCAGATCCCTCAGTTCTGATTCTTTTAGAATAAGTTTTAAGAATTGTCCCGATGATGATGATGATGATGATGATGATTTTAGATTCAAAAAATTTGTCTGATTTTCAGGGGGGTGAAAAGAGAGGATCCTCTAGTTTTTGAACAAGTGGAGTGATTCTCGTGAGGTTCTCATGGTGACAACATTTGATTCAAGGGATTTATGTGTAACCATTACGTTACACCTGCCTGCTTGTGTGAGAAAAGACTAATGATTCTTTTTTTTAGTTTAAAAATGACACATGCCAATATGCCTTTTGTCAATGTTTTTAGTTTTAAATGCATTGACATGTTCAAACTTTCAAAAAAAGTTGTCATATGATTTTATTTTGTTTTCACATGTGAAGGCATGGCCAACTCGTACTCTTTGATATCAAGGTCTTGATTTCAAATAGACTTCCCTTATCACTCTTTTACCTATTTTTTAACTTTTAGTGTTTATTAGGTTGAGGACCAAACTCGAGAGTTAACTTTATAATGCCACCAATGTCAAGATTGGGGTCAAGTGATATCTTAGGCTATTCTTGAAAAGGTGATTCTCACCTAAAGTGAGAATTTAGGTGAGAATTGTCAATGTTCACAATGAAAAGTAGCTTGAAATCCTTTCCATTCTCACCCATTTTGTGATACCCACCCAACATTGGTTAATACCAAGGTGGGGGCGATTCTTTACTTTCATGAAGAACCTTTAGTTTCAATTTTTAAAAATAAATTACAGTGGTTTTGGTTCCACACATCCAGTTCCACATAAATCAAAATAAAAACAAGAATTTGGTTCCATGTTTGATTTTTCAAAAAAATAATTTGGTATTATTATAATATCAATTTCGAATATCAAATTTGATTCCGGTCTGGTACTAAATAACCCAAACTGGAACAAATGGCTTATGGTTGATCAATCCTTGGTTAGCCTTGAATTCTAATTTTTTTATCAAAAAATAAAATTCAAAATCCTCTTTTTGGTTCCAATTTTGGTTCCACACATAAATGAAATTATAGGTTTAAATATTAATAAATATAAATTGTAATTGCAATTTCGAAAATAATTCAAAAAATCAAATTTGATTCTAAAACAATTTGTATTAACTGAAACTGGTGGTTTTAACCTTCCAAACTAGGTACCCACCCAACAATAATATTATCATTTTGCAAGTTATAATTATTCGTTTTGGTTTTTGGTTAATAAGAACCAAACTAGAACAAGAAATAAATCTTGAGAAAGAAAAAGACTCTAGAAAGAGCAAAGATTTTTGTTAATGTTTTGAATCACAGAAATGACTCTTTGGGTATTTATAATCAAAAATAAAATTACCAATTTCACCTTATTTCAAAAAAGGTGAATAAATATCATACAAGACATAGACAAAAAAATGAAAAAAGATCATCTTTATTTGTTCCAAAAATTTTGATCATCTATGATCCTTAATTGAATGTTATTTTGTCAATTTAAAATCTCAAAACATGTGCAAAGTTGTTTTTTCCCAAACTTGAAAAACTTTAAGTATGACTAATGTGCTATGACATTTGAAGTTAAGCATTTTCAAGCCTTTGTTAAGGTGCACAATAGTATTTCACAATAGACATTTTCACATTAATGGATGACAATTGGACAAAACTTCATATTTAATTACATTTAACAACATATTCAACTTTAATTTTCCACTTTTTTTGTGTTGAATTGGAAGTTGAAACATCGTTTGAGGTGAAAATTTCATAGTTACGTTAGCTATGTTTTATTTTGTTTCCACAAGATTAAGCAATAGAAGACAAACTAGGATCATCACTAACAAATGTTGACGAGAATTCAATGTGTTAAGAGTGGTGATACAAAACAATGTTTGCAAAGCGACATCACACTATGTCACATTTTGACACATAAGAACTTATATTTAACACACATGCATCATGTTGTAAGGGTTTAATAGTTCCCCTAAACTTGTAATTTTTAAAAGGTGAATCATGCTTAATAATATGAAATGTGACTAGAAGTTATTCTTCACCTTTTGGACTTTTGAACCAAACTTCGCAAAATTTTATTGCAACATGAATGAACAACTACACAATACTATAATCACCACATAAAACCAATAAATATATATTATGTTCTACTACCTAAATTAACAATTACCAAAAAAATGTCATAACATAAAGTCTCCCTTGTGATGGTTCTGGCCATTGATATTTTATTGGATTTTTGTGTTGTAAATTTACTTCACTAGTGGGAGAATCCTTCACATGTATTTGTTGCCTTAACCATGCTAGCCTCAACAAATGGTACTTTGACATATATAAATGTTATTTTATAATGCATGTTGAAAACATTAAATGTATATATATTGCATGTTGAAATGCATTTTGATGAGTAAATTACTTTTTTGGCAATGAGGTGTTGGATCCATTTGGGTACACTACAACATGTGGTAGGAATAGCACAAATCCAATCCATTGAAAGACCAACCCACATGCACAATATCTCTTTAATCTAAGATGTCAAAATTTAATAACCTACTTGGATGTTTGAAATTTTCATCCAGGTTCACTATTAATCCTTACACTTTAAACTATCTTTCTTTTTTTGGTCCTTTTCAATTCCCATTTTATGTGGAATTGGAGATTTCTTGGGGATTGGATGATTGCCTTCGTTTCCTGTTCTGTTTGGCTTGAATGATGAGGATTTGCTCAAAGAGATATATTTTTTGAACTACATTAGGTATGTCTATTTTGGGAGTGGCTAAAGTTTGCTCAGCACAATTAGATCACTAGGCACTAGGCCATGTGGATACGTTCTATTTTAGGAATCTATTAACAATAGGTTTGCTTTGGGTGGTGATCCAATCAAAGAGGTCCATCACCAAAAGAAAAAAAATGTCTGCACCGTCCCCCACCCCAAAACAAATTCATACTAAATTGTGACTAAAGAGACAAAGTCTACTAAATGTGACTAAGCAACAAAGAAGCCTGACTTCCGTGGTAAGGGGCTCAAAATTGAAGCCTTATTGTCCTTCAACAGAGGGAGAGAGTGGGGGGTGTGCGGGGGTTCCTATTTTTTCCAAAAAATTATTCAAATTTGCAATTAAAAAAAATTCCCTAAGAGTTCTCCTATTTTTTCTCAAAAAAGTGACAAAAATTTGTGTAAAAAATTTTACTACTTATCATACTCATAATATATCATTTCATTTTGGACAACTAGAATTCCCATTTGGAATTTTGTTCAATTTCCCACTTTTTGCAGAATGGAATTCTTTGGGCATCGACATGGGGATCGAGAAAGTCAGGCTCTACAATTGTGTGTGAGGAAAGGAAGCTGCAAACTTGGAAGCTAAGGAGTAGGGATCAATTTCCATGTGATCCACCAAGTCACTGCACCCAACAACAGCCATAACTGACCAGCAAGTTTTTTTTTTTATAATAAAAATAGCTGCAAATTAGGGTTTCGTATGGCATGTGATTCCAATCTGATTCCATCATCACTTGTTCGACACACTTTTGCTAATTTTTGAGTAGCTTCTTAACAAGGTGACGACTGGTTGTCCGGGTTGTTCCAGACATTTTCATGCACCAGCTCCGACAAAAAATCCTCATTGGGAGATTGCCCATGCAAACAGCATGCTTATAACAACTGCCCACTGTAGCCCCCTTTCTCCAGAGAAACAAGCTAGAGAGAGAGAGAGAGAGAGAGAAACAAAAGGGTCTACCAATCTTTGAGTGGAGTAAAATTAGGAAGGAAGAAAACAAACTACTCGTGACACCCAAACTTGAGATTCTATTGTTAGACATAAAAGTTACAGAAAGCAAGAAAGAAAGAAAGAGTGATGGGTCAGAGTTTACCTTCACCCATCTGCCTACCATGCAGAATGGATGGTATAAGAACAGGAAACACTTTTTCATTCTAATCCTATCCCTCACCTAACCATGGTGGTTAACTATGGGTTATTAACCCACCCACATGCATCTACTTACTTAGGTAGTAGCCACCAAGTGCCTTTGAGCATCCCCAGCGGTGTTCAGTATGTGACCCTGCACATTAAATTTTGTTGAAGAATGAAAATTCAAATCGTGGCAGTTTGGCTCAGCAACATGTTTGTTTCTGGCCCAGCATTTTTTTTGCACAGTTCGCCGATGCTCTTAAAAGGCATAGCAAAGCTTAACACCTGTTAGAGAAGAGTGTAATAAATTTGATCTAACTGCTGCTCCCCGTTTTTGATTTGTCTATCATAATGATTGGTCCAGTTGGCTTGCAGTCCCAGTTTTAGTTTTATGGGTGGGACTTGGAACAAAGTAAATAACTAACTTGGATCAGAGAAATATTTTTGCAGGGTCACAGAAGGAGCACTGCTGGGGATGCTCTTACCTTCTACTTACCTTATCTTCATAGTAAACATTTACATTTTCTACCTACTTACCTATGACATATAGATGCCCACTACTTTGGGTGAACCTGCACCCACATAAGTTCCATAATAAAAATCCCAAAATCCATTTAGATTATTTCCAACTATGAATAGTATCTACGGCTCAAACTAAATTATGGTCTTCAAGTTCAAATCTAACATCTTTTGGGCTTAATATGGCCACTAAGAGGACTCACTCAAAAAGGTAAAGGTACCAATGTGACTCAGGTTTACTGTGGCCCACTTACACATAGGTAGTTTAGGAAGGTAAAGTGAGTGGAAAGAAGGAGGGTGGGTCTACGGGAGAGGTTACCAAAGTTGTGACTAACTTCTAGTGCATCTACAACTGACTCACAACTCACAATCAGTTTCCAATGAGTGGTTTGGTGCACTAATTAACTGGGTGCTGGATTAATGGTGTGTACCTTACCCTAAGGTCAGTTTTGTCATCAAATAATCCTCACAATAGTGAAATGAAATTTTGTGAAAATATGAAGTTGACATGTTGAAAATCATCATAATTATCACAGGCTGAATAATTTCAGTACTCATATCACAATATTATAGTAGATGATGGAAAAATATATGATTTTAATTTTTTTTAAAGAATTCATTTTTTGAAAAATAAATAAATTATTCGTTTGGTCAATGTGGACACTGACCGTAGGCTATGGTAATCATCAATCCATGACAGAAATTTGAGTTTCCATAAGTGTTCCATGCTCACCTGCTCTCTCAGGGAGCAATCAAAACAGTTCATGAATTGGTACTTAGATATGAAAGAAAGAAAACAAAATTGAGGATCAAGGTGATTGTGTGTCGGCAAATTGCCATAAGCATTGCTACCCAGTTTAGAAACCCTTTTAGTAGGGAGTAGTATGTGGATGGAGGTCCTCGGGCTGCATAGATTGTGCTTTGAGTGTTAATTAAGACTTTGAAAACTGACTAAATTCACCTGGCCAACATGTTCCCTTCAAGTTCCCATCAAGTTCCCAATGTGATCCCCTAGGGTGTTCCCAATATCATCACCCTTTAATGCCATTTGTTTTGCCCAAAATCCTCCCTTTCTCACTTATGTAGGTGGGGCGAAGGGGGAGGCACTCCATTTTTCCATAGAATCTACTATTTTGGGGAGCCTCCATAGTTTCAACTTTTTTTTGAGATAGGCCAATCAAATTGGCTCATTGCAAAAAAAAAAAAAGTTAGTCTTGTGAGGCACCCCCCAACCAATTAATACGAAACAGATTAGGTACAATGTTCTTAGGAAGGGGTATTAGTCCAGGCAAAAAATCATGATACTCAAGAGTTCCCAAGTTCCTGACATGTTCCCCAAAGAGTTCCCAATAACACCTCAATTTTATCCCATATGCTTTGGCAAATGTTGTCCTCCTTTCACCCATATTGTTGGGCCAAAGGGGATGAACTGTATACTTCAAAATGGAACCTTCTATTAAGGGGAGCCTCCATAGTTTCATTCATGAAATATGAAAGCCAATACTGATAGAGTATAAATTTGGTAAATGTAGTTCAATCTTGGGCTGGATACAAGTATGGGACATGTCTTTTTTTTTCCTTTTTTTGGATATTGGGGGCATATATGTACTACCATAGTCTAGGATCAATTTCCACATTGACAAAATAAATATTTTTTTTTCAAAAATAAATTCGTTTTTAAGTTTTGAAATTACATATTTTTCCATCATCTATGATAATGTTGTGATATGAGTAGGGAAATTATTCAGAGTGTCGCCTAGGATAATTATGATGATTTTCAACATTTTAATTTCATATTTTCATAAAATTTCATTTCACTATTTTGAGGATTATTTAATGATGAAACTAAACTTAGGGTAAGGTAGTATGAATGTTGAATGTGCCTTTGATTCACAAACAACAAATGAACTCAATAGTTACAAGCTCCAAATTCATAACACTTACGTAAAATATTAGAAACCGAAAGAAAAATCAATAACAACAAAATTATATATCTTGCAATAAGCTCCAAGTGCTTAAAATTCCCAAATTGAAAACAAAAATAAACAAGTTATTGTTTTGTCCAAATGCAATTACAATTACTACACTACAACTCAAAATATAAGTATGAAATCATAAACTAAAACAAAAAACCAAGCTAATCCAAGTGAAACTATTATGTAAGGTCCATTTGCCAACAACAAATTCAAATTCAAACATGGCAATCAAAGTCAATGTATTAGTACTAAGTCCAAAATCAATTGTTACAAATTGATTCACAATTTTAATATTAAACACCCCAAAATTATAAAATAGCAACTTGGAAAGAATGTATGAAATATGAAATTGGAAGATAGTTAATAGTTATTATAAACTACAACCTCCATTTCAAATCAATTCAAAGTTGAAACTCTCAAGTGATCTCTAACAAATTGCAAAAAGAACATCAACATGAAAAATTGAAAAAATTGCAAAAGAGTAATCAAAAATTAAATATCTAGAATTATTATTTATATTTTTCCACTTGACAAACCCCAAACTAAATAGTACCAAGACTAAAAGATGACAAATTCTTGAAGAAATTCCAAAACTTAATCAACAACTGTAAATTAAAAATGTAAAAAAGATGTTGCTAAACTTGTTTATGTAGAGCTAAATTATTGATACTTATTTGCTAAATTTTACAAAAGAATTGAACAAACACTGTAAACAAAATCCTCTTGCAACAAACCAACCTCCCCTAATTCATCTTCATGCTTCTCCAACAATTCAACCTACATAAAAAAAATCTCCAACAATACCTAATGCAAATGAATCATAAATTATGAACAACCTTCCCAAATGTGTTTGACCAATTTTTATAAATCATTACCAATGCATCTAGGTTCGTCATTCCCATATAACAATGCCACAAACTTGTGAATAATCCCCCAACTAAGAAAATCCTCTTGGTTTCTATCTAGGACTCAAGTACGCCAAGAATTTGTTGAGCCAAAAAAACAACATTTGGGAACCTCAATGCAGTCTGTTCCCACCAAATCAATGGTTTAGCAACCTCCTCTTTCACCACAACAACATGGGACAACACTAATCATTCAAAAACAAACAAACTCCCACTAACTTCTTTAGTCAACATAATAACATCAAAGATAGAACTTGTAAAAAAATTACAACTTGTGAATTGTTGCTACCACCATCAAGGTTGAAAAAATGATTAACCTTCATGAGCAAAGAAATCATGATCTTTTTATCACATTCATAAACAAAAATCTTAGTTAACTCCTTGCCCACAAGCTCCCAAATGCAATTTAAATTTATGTATTGAGGGTCAAACATTAATGTAAGTTGTTATGGAATCTATCCATTTGAAATTCAATAGTAAATGATAGAAAAGATTATAAGACATCTAGAACCTCTAGTGTTATGTAAATATACAAAAAAAAATTTAATTTTAATTCAAAACCCTCACATTATAAAAATAGCTAAGTTGTTGTTTGTTTGTTGTGTTTTATTCATAGTTGGATGTTAATCACAATAGCAACATGCAATACATCAAATAGGAGCCGATAACCTTCATATTGATCTAATACACAATGATTCATAATAGGTGTGAAAGTTTCTATGACAACACAAGCAACTACCCAAGTTAATACAAATGACAATTTTGCTTGCAAGTGGAGTAATTGACAGTAGTAACAATTGTTGATGGTGATGACATATTCAAAGGATTCATGGAAGAGGATAACATTTAGCAAATTAAGTCTTCATAGGGGTTTTTAGTTTTCAAAATGACAACCTAGCTTCAATGTAAGCATTCTCTCATCCTTGTCTACCTTTACCAAAAACATTTGTACAAGTAATGGTTTTTTTTAAGACCTACCGAAGTTTCCACTCTACAACTCCATTGTTACTAGAATTTCTTCAAGGCTTTCAAAAACTCACACCTACAATATCATGTAGCTAATCTCTTATCATTCAACAATAATCCATGTATCACTTACTTCAACCAACCCCATACAATCCTCAAATTCAACAAAAGACATTCTAACTCCGAACTCCATGAAAACCAATAATTTGCAAACCTAAAAATAAAATGAATTCTCAACAACCAGCATACCATTACAATTATACATTAAACATAGTAGTTTAAATGAACCCATTGTAAGTCATAATTCCTACAATCAAAATTGAGAAGATAAACCATAGCAACAACACCATTCTAGGAAGAGCACAAGCACAATGCAAAGGATCTTGACTCTCTAATAATTTTCAAAACAACAACAAGCTTAGTTCAGTTTTGGTAGACACAATGCACACTAAAAAAATACCACCCAATACAAAACATAAGCAACAAGTAGATGAAAATTTCGTACACATATCACATTCAACAACAATAGATATTTGCAACCCCAAGGAGATCATTGCAATTGCATGCAACCAAAAAAGTTCCACTCATTGAAGGAGTGGTAAAGTTCTTCAAAGTTGTTGCAAAACAACATAAACCCTAGTGTTTTTACAATATTGCTACCCAAGTCCATCATATTTTTGCAAGCTTGATTATTAATCTTGTTCACAACATCACAAAATGTGATACCTAGACTGGTTTGGTACGAGAGTTTCAAACCCTAAGCACATACCTAGCACAGTTTGAATATCACCTAGGTTCAAGAGAAAATTCATACCCAACTGGTATGTTTTGTGATACCATTACCCTACTACAGTAATGACCTGCCAGAAATTTGGCAGTGTATCTGGAGGTAAGCTTATAAAGCATAATTTGTCATCCAGGAGCAGGGAGGCCATTTCGTTTTTCATAATGCCCACCTCTTCTTTTGCCATGGTTTCTCCACTGAATTTCTGGCAGGTCTTTTGCCTTACACATTATCACATACCTTGGTTACAACCTGTACATCCATCGAACACTGGTTTCCACCCCCTAGTTAGAGTAGCACAACACGTAACTTACTTACTGGCTACCTTCCTTCCTCCATTTGGCTCCTGAAAATATTTTATACTGAAGCCTGACACAAAAGCCTCACATTCATGACTACTACTTTGCCACTTCCTGTGCCATGGTGTGCAACTTTGATATCATTGCTTAGTACTAGTACTAGTCCAGGTCAGTCTCTTTTAGATGCTCCCAAGTATGCACGAAAGCCATTCCACTGGCAGCTGAAAATCGGCTGCGGCTGCCAAAATCCAACAAAAGCCTTGCAAAGCAAAGCTAAGCTGACAAAAGTAGTCAATTCAAAAGGAAAACAGATTGTAACACGCCACCCAACAAAAGAACAATGACAGTAGGCTGGGGAGAAAGAAACTCTCCTGAGAGACAGACACACCCACACAGGCAAACAAAAGTCCACAAAAACCAATAATTTCCTTCGGACTTGAAACACACAAAAAACTAGGGCTGAGCCTTTTCTTTATGAATCATGCTCCAACACAGTAGTATTGGAACACAGACTGACAGCTGAACACGCCTTCTTTCCTTGCCCCATAATGATGAGAATGCATGCATGCTCATTTCGCACACTATTGACTTGCAGTAATTAATAACTCTATGTTTAGGGTTATATAATTTGTCTTCAACCCACATACAATGTTAGATACAATGCCAGACAAAGGTAAAGGTCCATACCTGTCCATTCAACAACTTTTCAAGTTGTCTTAAATGGTAAGAGCACCTGCTACTTCTGAGAGTCATGATAGGATATCTTCTACATATCTACCTAGACTGACTTAGAGCATCCCCACCGGTGCTCAGTATGTGACCCTGCACATTAAAATAGGATGAAGACAAGTCAACATATGCCGGTTTCGGTCTGGAAAATAGTTTTTCTCCTGCATATTTGCTCTATTTGCTCACTTTGCTGGTAAAAAGCGCAGCAAAGCTGTGCACCTGCTACAGAAGAGGGTAATAAATATATTCTGACTGCGGCTCCCTGTTTTTGATTGGTCCAGGTGGCTTCCTCGTAGTAGTTCCCACCTCTTTGCAGTCCCTGCAAGGTAGGCTTTTGGGTAGGGTTGCAAACAAGTAAATAACTGAACTTGTATGTGAGAAATAATTTTGCAGGGCGACATACTGAGCACCAGTGGGGATGCTCTTAGCTGTGCAATTTTCCAAACTACCTTATGTGGCCTCACCTTAGCTACTCACCAAAAGGCAGAATGCATCCCTAAGGTGTATCTCCAGTACGTATCAACTACCTATATTACATAGCCAATCATAAGGAATGTCTGACTAATTACTCGATTCTGTTAGACAAGAGATCTGAAGTTATAACACATATCTTGTTGCCTTCTGATGTTTTTTACCTCTTTGGTACCTTTTTTTTGCACATCCTAGTCACTGGTTGGTTGAACTTCAGAACTGTCCCTCATATGTGTCCCCATAAACGAGCTCTCCCACATACAATTGTTATGTCCAATAACTGGCTCAAGTGTGCAGGTTAGTACCTAGTCTATAATTACCTACGTGTGCAAGTTTACAAGCTACCATGGAGCCTCATCTTAATGATTCACTAAAAAGAAAAATGCATCGTGGCTTAGGATGTATTCTTTAGTACACATTATGTCATCTCTCCATACGAATGACAGACTTGAGGATTAAAAACATTGTGTAGTAGGCCTTTAATTAATAAGTGTAGGGCAAGGGCAAGTTCAAAGGGTCTTTCATTGTTTGAGGGCATGCAAACAAAGGACATAGCTTGAGAACTGGGGGTAATGTGAGTTCCCATGAGCCCATGACAACATGAGCTCACATTGACCTACCATTCCCAATCAGAAAAACTTAAGCTAACTTGATTGGAGGAACTTGAGAACCTCCCACCAATGTTAGGCAGGTACCCGCTTTGGCAGGTTAGCACTGTTGATTCTGGTTTTGGTTAGTAAGAACCAAACTGGAACATAGTTGATGGGTAGTATGTGTGTGATTCATGTTAATTAGTTCATGGGTGGTGTGCTCATAACTTTTTCTTTTTTAGGGGGGAAAAAGCCATATCCATTGGCACCCATCAGCCATTCTTTTGGAACTCCCCAATGGAAGCACCTCTTTGGACCCCAGTTGCAAAATAGAATCAAATGTAGTCCCCAACAGCCTACCTTTTCAGTTTATATACATGAGAGTTGAACTTTGGGCAAACCATATGGGTTAAAATTGAGGTGCTATTGGGAACGCCTTAGGGAACTTTTAACAACCGCCCAACACTAGTGTCATGACTAGTGGACCCACTATGGCTTATCCAAATTTTTCTAAAAATGGTAGAGCAACAACAGATGGGGAACATCGGTTCCCCTTTCTCCTGATGTAAAATTCGCTCAGGTTTATTATCTTGAGTGGATTGAAGGAAGGGGGGCTTCCCAAAATACCAATCCATCTCATCCACCATTTTGTTGTTGTGTGACCTAAAAGGAGCCCTAAAGTGAAAAAAGGTTGCCCTTGTACTACCCTAAAACGACAGTTGATGGGAAACAGTAACTTTCATGAACACACTAACCATATGGTGCTCAGAATGGTATGTAATTTTTTTTTGTGTGTTTTATGTTTGCAGGTTTGCATTCAAGGAGGAAAAAGAAGACGAGTGCTTTATTTCTCCCGATTTAGGGTGTGAGCTTGCAAACTCATCTAGGTTGGTTTTTATTCTTCATGAAGCCTCTAGTGAAGGTGACTTCGATTGGCGCTTGGGATTTCAGAAGGATGAAGAGCCATGTATATATGAAAGAAGGCAGTTTTACAAGGAGGGGCATCTTTTTGGGTTTGGAGCAAAGGAAAAAAAAAGCTAAGTTTCTTGTGATTTATTGTTCTTTTATTTTTGTGGGAGTTGTGTGCATTAGTTTTTTAGACAGACTATAATACCTAGTGGCATTGGAAGGAAGAATGCCTAAAGGTGTAGATGGTTGTATTTTTGAAGAATAAGTTATTTTTGTTGTGCTTTAAGTCTTTTAACTTAATGTAGTTTAACACTAGGTGTAGGAGTCTGAGATGGGGGAATGATGAAGATTGCTAGGAATGTTGCGAGTGACAAAGTTTAGCAATTCTAAATTTCATGTGGGGTGTGTATCTACAATTATGAAATTCTGTATTTGAAATTATGAAAAGTGAGGGTGTGGAATTCTATTGGGATTTCCAACATACATAATATATCTATTGTCATGGGTTTTCATCAAGAATTCCAGGATGGGTTGATGGGTTATATTTGGCATCCCTCTAAAGGATTGCATATATATTCTTGGTATAAAATATTGTGACCTCTGTTATTTCAAATATGTGCATCATCTCAGGAACTTGTTTTACTTTTGTATAGTGGCAAGGTTATTGGGTTCAGTTGAATTCTTGGGATTTGGGAGTTTGTATGTTCTATTATGCCAAACATTGTCTATTGAAGCTCATGAAAGAAAGATTGGAGCAATCTGACCTTTTAAACTCATAGATTTTTTGCTACAGAAATCAAGACAATTGTTGGTTTAGACTTGTACAAATTGATTTGATGAATTGATCAAGTTTCATGAAGCTTTATTTTAAGTTATGTTGATGCAATTCAACTTGTAAGAAGACAAGGAACATTTTTCTTCCCCCTTTTTTTTGGTATCAGAACAAGAGATCTAACTAATTGGTTCAATTAGAATTATGTTGCAAGAATTATGCCTAATTCCAATGAAGAAGAATTGATTTTTGATTTGTAGACTGACGCACTCCCAACTCCTTAAAGGACTCAAATGTGAACCCAAGTAGAAAACAACGGAAGAAGGAGGAGTCGGAGCACGCTCCTTAACTCACAACACTTTGAAGGGTAGAGGGGCGTGTTGGAGCTCCGGGATGGGACTAGGAAGAGTTGACAAGCTTCACTCACTCACACGGACCTGTACACAACCCACACAAAGTGGTTAGTGCATAGTTGGAGCACCCTTGGTGTTAGGACGAGCCACGAGCAACACAGACACACAAGACTCACCACGGTCCGGACTTGGGGGAAGCCACCACCTTCCCCCTTATAGTATACTCTGCAGCTCTCCACGGAAGCTACATCCAAATGGCTTTTTTTCCCGGGACTCCCGAATGGGAGTCCCGAAATCCCGCCAACTAGGACCCCCGCGACTTTGGAGCCCCATAACTTTGCGAGCAGACCTCTGATTGAGGTGCGGTCTAAAGCAAAGTTGTAGCTTTCATCGAGAGTTTTCCAACAATATGTGGCATGCCCCCCTGCAACTAAGTAAATCGAGTCGATTCCCGACTTTTTGTGGTCGGGAGTCAAACTGGCAGTTTGACTCCTGGCCCTTCTTTTGGCCATAACTTGTGTTTCAGATATCTGAATGAATAATGCGAGCCCATTTTAGACATCTACCTTTCAAGAGCTTTTCAATGATATAAAGAACGCCACAAGCCATTGGGTTTCGACCCCTGTAATCGCTCTCTGAAATTTCAGGAGTCCACCGAGACTCCATCTCCCAAAGTGGGAGTTGCCTTGGGAATGTGAATGTTCACTCCCTCACACTCCCTCACACTTTTTTACACTCCCGGGAGTATGTGAGGTGACTCTCGGGCTTCCTCTTGGCCCGCAACCTTGCAACCCCTTTGCCTTGGTCGCAAGCCCAAAGCTAGTTTATATGTTCTATTATGCCAAACAATGTCTATTGAAGCTCATGAAAGAAAGATTGGAGCAATCTGACCCTTTAAACTCATAGATTTTTTGCTACAGAATTCAAGACAATTGTTGGTTTAGACTTGTACAAATTGATTTGATGAATTGATCAAGTTTCATGAAGCTTTATTTTAAGTTATGTTGATGCAATTAAATTTGTAAGAAAAAAAGGAACATTTTTCTTCCCCCTTTTTTTTGGTATCAGAACAAGAGATCCAACTAATTGGTTCACTTAGAATTATATTGCAAGAATAATGCCTAATTCCAATGAGGAAGAATTGATTTTTGATTTGTAGATAATTCACAACTAGCAAGTAGTTAAAAGTTTTAACAATCTTCCTAGTGCATGCATCCCTCAAATAGGATAAGCAATATTAAGGTCTATTGGTTTTGGGGTTGTGACTGTGGTAGGGTTTGATCCAGCAGAAGTCAAGAGCAGAGACATTACTATCAAAATTTCCCACAATGGTTTTACATCCAAAGTTACAATTTGGTTGAGGATAAACAATGGACCAAGTGGATGGCATACGATTGCACAATTCCAACAACAATTCCATTTCATCACCTACCTCACATAGAGACACCAGCATTACAATTATGAAAACGAAGGAAGTACCTAGAACTGAAGACATCTAGATTCTTAAATGCGTAGGATTTCTTGATCATTTCATTCGCTTATTCATACTTAGAATTAAAAACTTGTTTCAAACAAGGTATTCAGGATAGAAGCATCAAGAATGTCATCACGGTTGGTATGTTGGAGACTTTGTCAAGATGCAAAATCCCAATATCACTAGTAGCTAGAGAGTTCAGATGAAAATTTTTTTTCATTCTTTCCCATCTCTTTTCAAGATCTTTTTCCTATAATTGAGGGCGAACGACATGAGTTCTTTGAATGACGAAATTCATCAAAGTAATCAACAGAACCAGATTATATTATCGTGGAACAATTGTCATGAATTTTTGGAATCAAATGGGAATCTAGTCTTTTGATGAAATTGTGTTTTTTAAGGAACCCAATGTGGGGTCTTTTATCATCAAAATCATTGGGTTTGCATCAACTATCATAGTTGATTTTGACCCTCATATTGCTAAAGTTGGAGACTTAACAATCAGAGTGATGCACTTTAGATTTTTCATGAAAACAATAATTTGGATAAAAACAAAGGAAGGAGCAAATGGATAGCAGTGGACCATTGTCCAAACCCGAGAATACAAGTTTTTCTTTACTATCTCCTAGCCCTTTGGAGAGAATTCAACAACAAAAAAATCTAAGGAACTTCATATTTCTACGCTTGGTTTAAGAAACATATGGATCCCTATAGAAATAGGAATAGAAGCATGTTGTGTCTAGTTTTACAAACCAAAACTAGACGATAGAATTATAATTGGAGATATAATTATTAGGGTTTAGGGTTTAAACCCTAAACCCTAAACCTTAAAACCCACCATTTGATTAGCAAACATTGCGTACTCTAATGATTACTAAATATGGGGTGTATGACAGTGAGGAGTTGAGGGTCAAGATGGATGCCATTAGACAAGAACCAAGGTAACAAGTTCATCTGTATTATGACAAGCTGGAATGCTTATTGTAAAAGGAAATATTCTTGATGCAAAAAGAAAAAGAAGATTTCTAGCCCATCTAGAAATGTTGACCTGGGTGAACCGTTGGCAACAACCATTGAGGTTGAAAAGGTACTTGGAAAAATTGGAGAAACACCTTTTGAGCCTTTGAAGGAGGAAAGGGATGAAGAAGCTAATGAAAGGGAAGTTCAATAAAACGATATATTCACACTTTTAATGAAACATTAATCAATTTTAAAGGATCAAGTGGTAGGGAAATTATCCCTTCTAGAAGTCCAATGACACATTCCCAAGTTCCTAGTTAGACCCAAAATAGGTCCAAGTTACTCAAACAGCGAAATTGTGAAGAACTCAGGGCACACTCCTAACTCTCAGCACTAGAAGGGGTAGAGGGGCATGCTAAAGCTATAGGATGGGACTAGGAAGAATGACAAGCTTTAGTTACTTACTCGAACTTGCATCAAACCAAACCAAACCAACAAGTTGGTTAGTTCACTTTTTGAAGCACCTTTAGTTCTAGGACAAGCCACAGGCAACTCTGGACTCACAAGACTCACCACGGCCTGGACTCGAGGGGAGCCATCACCTTCCCCCATATAGTAGTCCATGTGTCTCTCTACGACACCTACATCCGAATGGCTTTTTGTCCCAGGACTCCCAAGGAGGAATCCTGAAACTGTCTTGGTTTGGACTCTCGAGACTTTGCAAGGTCATAACTCTTTGCTCAGACCTCCGATCGGGATGAGGTCTGAAGCAAAATTGTAGCTTTCTCAAGAGCTTTCCAACGGTGTATTGCACTCCACCTGCACGCACCGGGGTTGGGTCGATTCCTAACCTTTAATGGTCAGGAGTCAAATTGGCAGTTTGACTCCCGACCCTTCTTTTTGCCATAACATGTGCTTCAAATGTCCAAATGGCCCATGCAAGCCCATTTTCGACATCTACACTTCAATAGCTTTCCAATGATATAAAGAACACCCCAATGCAAGGTGTTTTGACTTCTATAATCGAACTTTGAAATTTCGGGAGTCCTTAAGTCCCCATTTCGAAAGTCTGAGTTTCATCCTCACACACTCTCAAAGTAGGGTTGCAACATCTAAAAAGTTCACATGTGTGTCAATTATGCAATGTGGTAAGCCATGGTGCTTCTGCATGTTCAAAACTCTATGACTACCCAAAATGTGGCAAATGCAAAAAGGGACGTAGAACCACAAAACTGATGACTTAAATGTTCCTACTATTTTGGTTTGGGCCACATTGAAAAACATTGTCGGATGAAGAATGGAAGGGGACCTACTATTTTTACAAATTATTTGGAAGTGTTTGTTGATGATGAAAAAGGCCACTTTGGCAAAATTAAATTAGTTATGTGGGACAAAGAATAACATATTCTCAAGGATCATAATTCCCAAGCATAAAAATCTAATTATTGCCCCTAAAGTTGATAAAAACAGAAAAGAAGTAGTTGAAGAAAGTATTGCACAACAAGGAAAATTTGGCAATGAGATGAGTATTACCAAGTCCAAAATTTTCACACATTTCTTGGCAAGATTCCATTCTCTCCTCTTGAAACAATTTTGACAATCCCTGGTGATTAGAATACCTTGAAGGATTAGTCAAGATGGCTAGAAGATGGAAGGATGAAGAAGCTCAATAAATGACTCACATTTATATAGTTGATGCGATACCTACCATCAAGAAGGTGTGTGTCAACAAGAACCACATGAATAAAACTTTGCATTTGACAGTGGAAATGCAAAATGGATTAATAGAAGGACTTGTAGACACAGACGCCTCTATGTTTGTGATGGTTGCAAGAATTGTTCGAGAACTAAGAATCATGCATTTGGTTTCCAACAATGAGAATTACAAGATGGCATCCTGCATTGTCACCAAAACTTTGGGAAGAATCACAAACCTACTTGTGAAGGTTGGAAACATTTAGTGTAATATGGTTTTCTTAATTGTTAATATTAATAGCTATGATATATTGTTGGGTCTAAAAAATTTTATGAAGATTGGAACAATAATTAATGTTGAAAAAGGTGTGATACAAATATAAAATGGACCAAGGATGGTAGTTGAGTTATTACTGCTAACTATTGTCAATATGTTGCACCTTGTAACTCTTACCTAGCTTTTAGTTGGTTGAGGAAGGAATGCAAAGTTTGTCATTGAAGGAACAAGTGCATGAGGAGGGCTTAATGACCCATGATCCAACTGATGATCCCGGCTTTAACTCTAAAATGAATTAGTCTAAGAGTGAAGCAGAAGATGATCAAAAAATGATCCAACATAACCTTGAGTTGCATATGTAAGATCTGATGGATCAGGGGCTGGATGATTTGATCAAGGTAAAATCACCTACATAAATGGTAAATTTAAGTCTTCAACAACAACATCAACAATCGCTAAAAGGACAGATGACTAAAAAAGATAGCTATCAGGATTGGATACAATGGGTGGAAGCAAAAAAATATGAACAAATTTCAAGTTCTTTTCTCAACCTAGTACATTATGTTCAAGTTCCAAGGATTACAGGTTCATCTGACATTGCTAATGCATCTAGGGATGAGAATAGGTGGACAAAAATATGTGCCAAAATATAATTCAATCTTGGATTGACTAAGCTGCAAAATAGAGAACTATTGGATCTATTTAAGGAATACCAAGACATTTTTACATGGCATAAAGGGGAGTTAAGCACTTGTAGTTTGGGGGAACATACCCTTGATACACATGGATTTCCTCCTTGTAGGATGATGCCTAGAAAATTATCTTTTTGGGAAGAAATAAAAGTGAATAGGCATATTTAAGCACTTGTCAAGTTGGGCAAAATGGGAAGGAGCATGTCAAAGTATGCATGTCATGTTACACTTCCAATAAAGAAGGATGGTAACAAAAGGTTTTGTGGAGATTACCAACCTTTAAACTCCCAGACTATACAAGATTCTTTTCCTGTGCCATTAATTGAGGATGTATTGACACAACTTGGGAAATCATCCTAATTTTCAACATTGGATTTGCAATTAAAATTTTGGCAGATTAAAATGGCTAATGAAAACATTCAAAAGATAGTTATTATCACAAAATATGGCTTGTTTGAGTGGAAGGTAATGCCATTCAAATTGAAGAATGCAACGAGAATTTTTTCTCGAACAATGGCTCGGACTAACCAATTTTTGAAAATATTTGTGGATGATGTCAATGTCCATAATAGTGATTGGAAAGACCATCTAAATCATCTAAAGATGGTTTTTGATAGGTTGAAGTTGGTTAACTTAAAACTAAACCTAGGAAAATGTTGTTTCAGAACAAAGGAAATAACTTTTTTGGGACATGTAGTCAACTGGTAAGGGTCTAAGGCGGACATAGTTAAGATTCAAATTGTTTCATAATTTTTAGTTTCTTTTATTATCATGAATGTTCATTCATTTTTAGGACTCACAAATCTTTCATACATGGATATGCCAAGATTGTTGCACCTTTGTTTAATCTCATTAAGAAGGATTTGGCTTTCAAGTGGACTCATTGATGCTAGATGGCATTTGACACATTGATGGGAGAAGCAACTGCATGTTCCAATATTGATCAGACCATATTTTTTGAAGACATTCATCTTGGATGTGGATTGGTCAATAAAAGGTGTCAAAATTATTTTGTCCCAAAAAAATGGCAAATAATAACAGGTAATTATGTATGCAAGCAAGGGTCTAACACCTCTATAAAAGCACTATCACCCAATGGAGGGAGAATGTTACGCACTAATATGGGGTGTCATGCATTTCCACCAATTCTTGCATTAGATTTTCTTCATGTTGAGAATAGATCACAAGCCGTTAGAATGGCTCACTACAGTATTTGATCCAAATGGGAGGCGAGGAAGATGGATATCCATGCTTCAAGAATTTCACTTCAAGATTGTTCATAAGCTTGGAATCAATCATTCAAATGTGGATGCCTTAAGTAAAAATCCTATCTTTGTGTCAAATGAAAAAAAAAACTTCTAGGTTGAGATACCTGACTAAACAACACCTATTTCCAAAATTGTTATTGAAAGTGGGGATAGGTCATTTCATGATAGGACTAAAATCCATGAGATACAAAATATTTTTGCTTTGTCGGAAGCAACAAAAGAAGGACTAGAACAATTGGCTGAAAAAAACTCACAAGAGCAAACACAAGAGTTCAATCCAAAAAAGATACAAAGATGAAGGTTGAATGTGTTAATTATGTGTCTAATCATGAAGAAGCCATATCAAAAAAATAATTAGACATTTGGAAGGATGTCATCTATATGAAATTACTCGCTGGTGATGGCTTTGGGTCAAAAACTTGTGACCTTGTAGAGAAGGAAAGGACCAAACGTAGAGTGATGAGATACAATTAGAACAATGAGGTTCTAATGTTCCAAGGACTAATGGTTCCAAAACCTAAGGAGAAAGAAGGAATTGTGAATGTTATACATGAAGAAATCGGTCACTTTAGTGAACATAGGATGCTTGCAAAAATCAAAAGAAGATACTTTTGGCATGATAGGACTGATTCTATAAGAAAATTAATTTGAAAATGCAAACAATGCCAATTGGTAAGAGATTCAGGTAGCATTCAATTTGGAATTAAAAAGTTAAAAAACATTCCAGTTTGTGACCTATTTTATTGTGTAGTTCTTGATACTGTTGGACCACTACCAAAAACAAAATTTAGTAACAAATATGTTTTGGTGGCGACTGATCACTACTCAAAGTGGTGCGAGGCAAGATTTGTCAAAGAACACATTGTTGAATTAGATGAAAAATTTCTTGAAAAAGAAATCATTTGTAGGTTCAGGGTACCAAAATATGTGCTCACTGATAATGGCAAGGAGTGGATGGCTGAGTTTGACATGATGTGTAAAAATTGTGGGATTACACATTAATTCACCGCTCCACAATGGCCGCATTATAATGGAATGGTTGAGAAGATGATCAAAACCCTAAAACATGGCCTTACTATTGTTTTTTCTACCAACATATAGAAATGGGATGTTCAAGTTCCAAGGATCTTGTTTGGATATCGTTGTGGTATTTAAAATAACACCAAATACTCATCACACAAGATTTTTATAAGAAGGATTTTGAAATTAACCATTGACAACCAACTAAACAATTTGACACAAGTTGTAGATGACCAAGTTGCTCCAAAGGAGATGGATTTGCAAATGGTGTCTAAGATGGAGTTGGTTGCTCAACTTCATGAGTCATTATTGGAGAATGTTGATCAAGCATAGAAAAAGAAGAAAAAAACATATGTAGCTAGAAAGGGGTGCATCATCTTTCACTTTTTTGGGGATGGGGAAATGTCAATGAAAATGAGAAAACTAGGTAAGAAGAAATCCATGTTCATAAGCTGGGAAAGACCATACCAATTTGCTGGTTACAAGGATGGTAAAGGATGCCAGGAACAAGATGAGGGTGCAAAAATTTGTATTATCAGGGATAAAGATGGCCAAACTTGGTAAAAAACAAAACATACAGGATCTGCGGATTTACCATACACCTTGAAATGTTGATTTATGCGGACATAGATTTTTTATGTTGGGAGTGGCCACATATGTGACCTAAAAGCAGCCCTAAAGTGAAAAAAGGTTGCCCTTGTATCACCCTAAAATGGTGGTTGATTGAAAACAGTAATTTTCATGAGCACATTAACCATTGCTTAGAATGGTATGTAGTTTTGTTTTGTGTGTTTTCTATTTGCAGGTTTGCATTCTAGGAGGAAGAAGAAGGTGGGCGCTTTGTTTCTCTCAATTTAAGGTGTGAGCTTGCAAACTCATCTAAGTTGGATTTTGTTCTTCATGAAGCCTCTAGTGAAGGTGACTCTGATTGGTGCTTGGGATTTCGAAAAGATGAAGAGCCGTGCATATATGAAAGAAAGCAGTTTTGCAAGGAGGGGCATTTTTTTGGGTTTGGAACAAAGGAAGAAGAAGTTAAGTTTCGTATGATTTGTTGTTCTTTTATTTTTGTGGGAGCCGTGTGTATTAGTGTTTTAGACAGACTGTAATACCTTGTGGCATTGGAAGGAAGAATGCATGAAGGTGTAAATGGCTATATTTCTAAAGGATAAATTATTTTCATTGTGCCTTAAGTCCTTTAGTTTAATGCAATTTAGCACTAGGTGTAGGAGTCTGTGATGGGAGAATGATGAAGATCACTAAGGATCTTGCGAACGACAAAGTTTGGCAATTGTAGGTTTCGTGTGGGGTGTGTATTTGCAATTATGAAATTTTGTATGTAAACTTATGAAAAGTGAGGGTGTGGAATTCTATTGGGATTTCCAACATACACATTATAATTGTTGTCATGGGTTTTCATTAGGAACTCCAATAAAGCTTGATGGGTTATATTTAGCAGCCCTCTAGAGGATTGCATATATATTTTCGGTATAAAGTATTGTGACTTTTATTATCTCAACTATGTGCATCATCTCAGGAACTTGTTCTACCTCCATATGATGTTTGGGTTATTGGGCTTAATGGCATTCTTGGGATTTGGGAGTCTATATGTTCTGTTATGCCAAACATTGTCTGTTGCGGTTCATGAAAGAAAGATGGGAGTGATCTAAACCCTTAGACTCATAGATTTATTATTTTAGCAATCAAGATAGTTGGTTTAGACTTGTAAAAATTGATTTGATGAATTGATCAAGCTTCATGGAGCTTTATTTTAAGTTATGTTGATGTAGTTAAACTTGTAGGAAGAAAGGGACCACTATGCTTCCCCCTTCTTTTTTGGCCACAATTGATCATGCCCCGCATGTGACAATTTGGGTTCCACATGGGGAACATTGGAATCCAATGACTCAAAATACAAAATACAAAATATGTGCATATATGTCATCCCCACAATTTGCTATCATGTTTTATCAATAAACACCTATAAGATCTAGTGGTTTTTTTTGGCAGATTTTGTTTCTTAATGGAAAAAAAAGGAGTTTTTTGTTTTTTTACTATAAATTCAACATTTAGAGAAATCACCACACTTTCAAAAACACAAAACTAAAAAAGAAAAAGAAAAAAAAATGATAAGAGTTAGGTTTTTCTTTAACAAATTTAAAATGGTATGGCACACATTTAAGTGGTTTCTTTTTTTGGGATTGAATGTACAAGAAGATGTATTTTCCAATAATCTATTGACCAAGCACATTCATTTAGATTTAAAGGGGTTCAAAAATCATATGCAACTTGCCCAAGGACCATAACCCACCTTCTCACACTCCCTAACCTAATCCCCCTAGTGCGGTGTAGTATGTGATGTTGAGTCAATACCATTTGCTAAACAACAATGGGCTAGGTGCTATTAAATGGATAGTTATTGTGCAACAACATGGGATTTTCTTTTCAAGCCCCAAATTACATGAATGTTCCTTCATTGAAAGTGTTGAATCCAATTCATTTTAACCTCATATGAATTGAAATTTATGTTGGGGTTAACTAAGATGTAATCCTTGATATGACACTTGGTTGCATGCAAAATCCTTCATTTTTATTTATTTATTTATTTAAGGTTTTCAAAGTTTTGCCTTAGCTTTAAGCAAGAGTTGCTTACATTTACATTAATGCATTTTGGATGCATGATCTTGTTCATATGTTTATTCATGAAATTTGTTTAAGTATTTTTTCCATGACATTAGTTTCTTTTATTTGTTATTCATGGTTGGAACTCAATTTAGTGTGAACAAGGTTTCACTTTTTGTATTTGGGGAGTTTATCCTCATAATGTGATTCTAGAGTTTTAATTTTTCATGTTTTAAAACTTCAAATCACATAGGACAAAAATCATGATTTTAGATTTTCATTTTTGATGTTTTGAAATTCCAAATCACATAGGAAAAACATGCTTGTGTTTTGTGTGTTTTTGAATTTGTATTATTGTGATTTGCAAGTGAGTTTTTTTAAAACATGAAAGATCCAATCTTGTTTATGGTGTTATGTTAGATGAGTTATGTAATAACATTAGAAAGTTATTGTAGGAGGTATTGCAACTCGGGATATGAGTCGCAATTGGATGCCAATCTTGATTTGCTTCAAAGGTGAAAGTGGGGGTTTTTGGGTTGATTATGGTTGGTCAAATTTTTGGTTGAAAACACAGTCAAAGGAACCATCCAATTGAGTGGATGTTGTTTAAAATTGTATTTTTGTGTGTTTGAAAGTTCACACAGGAAGCATGATAGTTTGGATTGTCATCAAAAAATTTGGAATATTTTTCATTAATTGAAAATTTTACATGCTCAAAAATTAACACAAATAAAAAATGTTTTTGCATGTTCAAAACATTCAAACCTTAAGAATGAACAATCTTTATGTTTTTTCAAAAATTTGCTTAAAAAAAAGTTCAACAAGGAACATATCATGGCAACAACCTTGTTCGTGAAAGTTGACTTTGTTGCACCATAAAAAAAATTATATATATATAAAGGAATGCATGAACATTGGCATGGTCTTTGTTTTATTTGTACAACAACGACAATGATAGTAATAACAAGAACCATTGTTGCCATTAGGTGTTGAATTCAAAGCCTAACTAGGCTTGTGTGTCCTTGATGTTGTGGTTATCATCATCAAGGAACCCTAATGGGGCAAACTTATCCTTGGGTGATACCACTAGGAATGTCACACCCCAAATTTTTGAAACCTATCCAACCTTAAGATAACATAAGACTCACATAAAGAAAATTTTTCATTCCAAACTATTTATCAAAAGGTTACCTAAATCATGTAAAGTTCAAAACTCTAATTAAATTTACCGAAAAATGTGTTTTGATGTGGAAAATGAATGCATAAATAAAAAGTTTCAAGAATGTCACACCAAGGGTTTTTTTATCATGAACACAAAAGGAATCTATTTCTTGGGAATTTTTCTTGGATGTTAATTTTTTAAAATATTTCAAATGCCAAGCTATTTGATGTCTTTTATAGATAACTGATTAAATCAATTTTCATTTAATTATGAATTTTTGAAATCATGATCATGAAGTCCTTAAGGGCCATTGATGTGAAGAACACAAATGATAATTATTTTCATCTTTTTTTATTTTAATGATTAATTTGGATCATTCCTTTGTGCATGACTAAGTAAACAAGAAAAAATCTTTAATGTGTCAATGGAATGACACTTAAAAGAAAAAAATTGGGTCAAAAATGGTTTAAGAATTAAAATGTTAATGCATATTATAGGTTTTTGGGTGCTCATTATTTTTCATGAGTGTGTGTATAGGTGTAAACATAGCCCACCTAGTCTAACCAAATAAACCAATGTTTTAGTAAATGAAATTTTATTTTAAAAATTGAGTCCAACTTTCTTGTGGTTTTGGCAAGGTGGTTCACACCAAAATAAATCTTAATTCACTCTGGGTTTCATTAGATTTTGAATGAATTTGGACATTTTTACCATGGTGAAGTTGGTCAACCCTTAGTGTACAAGGACAAGTTGCTATTGATAGTGAATTGGTCCATTAGTACCTAATCAAACACAAATTTACCAAGCCATTTCATTTGCTAGTTAATTAACTAGATAACATGGAAATGAATTATATTTAAATTATTTAATACTTAATATTATTGATAATTTCATGATTTTCAAGTTATGAATTATTAACACGTGTCATTATTTATGTTAGGTTTAAAACTTAACCCAAGTAAATAAGGTCATGTAATTAACCTAAGTAGGCACCTACCTTAAGGAATTACATAGGGGAATGTTTGATCAACTTACCATTGTTGATCACAAACACACCATTTGCAAAGTTTTAATCCTTTGACCTCTAAGATGGGGGCAAACCTGGGCAAACACCCTTACCATCAAGCCACCACACTTGTTCTGATAATGTGTTACATTGCATTTTATTTATTAAATATTTCATTTTAAACATTACAAAAACATAATTTTTGAAAATTCATATCTTATTGAGATTTTGTCCAAATGAAATTATTAAAGTTTAATTTAAAATTTTTTTCCAATAATGTACATAATTACATTTATTTCTTTTTGAAAGTGTAAAATCATTTGAATGATTTTTTTAGTGAATATCAATATTCAATAACATTTCAATGACCATTCTTTTGAAAAAAAAAATGTTTTTTAAATGTATAAGAGTTTTTTTAGTATAATAATATTACTTATGTTAGGTTACTTTTAATTATTTAAAGGCTACTTTTCATTATTCTAAATTATTTCATTCGACATTATTTACGACTATTTATGACTATTTTCAATTATTTTTGGTTAAATTTAATTATTTCATTTTAATTTAATTTCAGTTATTCTTTTTTATATATAATTATTATAGGTTATTTCACTTTAAGTTATTTGCGACTATGATAAATTATTTTTGGCTATTATAAATTATTTCATCTTAGGCTATTTTCAACGATGTGAGGTTATTATTGGTTTTTTTTTGTTATTGAAGGTTATTTCACCTTATGTTATCATTGGTTATTTTAAATTATATTACCATAGGCTATTTATGACTATTCTATTAGTGGCTATTGTTGGTTATTTTATTAGTGGTTATTGTTGGTTATTATATTGGTGGATATTGGTGCCTTTTTTATCGGTGATTATTAGTGGTTATTAATGGTTATTCTATTAATGGATATTGGTAGTTATTTTAGTGGTGGCTATTAATGGCTATTGGCAATTATTCTATTGGTGGTTATTAATGGTTATTTTATTAATGGTTATTAGTAGTTATTCTATTGGTGATTATCAATAGTATTTTAAGTTAAATTACCATAGTTTATTAGTGCTATTGGGGGAGCTATTTCATTAATGGTTATTGGTGGATATTGGTGGTTATTCTATTAATGGTTATCGTTGGCTATTTTATTGTAAGCCATGTCTGGTTATTTTATCGGTGACTATTGATGGTTATTCTATTGGTGGCTATTAGTGGTTATTTTATTAATATTTATTGGTGGCTATTATATTATAAATTATTGTTGAATATTTTTAATTATATTATCATAGGTTATTTTAAGTTATTTTACTTTAGGTCATTATATTTTATTTTAAATTATTTTAAATTGTTATACCTAGGATAAAATAATTTATAATAACATAAAGTATAATGGCCTTGAATAACCTAAAGTATAACTTGAAATAACATATATTAAAATTTTAAAAATAACATAAGGTATAGCTTAAAGTTAGTTAAATAATTTAATTTAAAATAATTTAAAATTAAAAACCTATAATAAGTTAGTTAGGATACCTTAAGGTAAAATATTGTATAATATTTTAAGGGATAATAATTTATATAACCTATAATAACTTAGGGTATAAGTTAAAATAATTAAGATAGCTTAAAATAATATAAGGTATATTATAAAATAATAAAGGGTATTTAAAACAACAACAGAAAAAAAACCTATTTAACACAATAAATTATAATATTGAATTATGTAAACTAATAATGAAACATGATGTTTACATAATGATATTATAATGAAATAACTTTTAACCAAGGTGAAATCATTAGAGTCTGATGAACTTATTTCACTTTTAAGGTCCCATGGTGATTTAGGCTATTAAACTTCACCCCACTTTTGTAGTAATGTAGTGATACCACCCAAAGAAAAGTTTGTTAAATGTCATTATCTATAAATGTAGTTGCAAAAATGTTAATAGTAATTAAACAATAATTGTTGGAACAAAAGAAAAAAGGTGAAATGAGCAACCAAATCGAAACTCAAATTCACCACTGCCAATAAACTTGAAGTTCATTAAGCCTAACAAGCTCAACATTTCAACCAAGCTCACGTGTTTCAAATGTGGGGTTAAGGGGTCCAATCATTGTTAGAATTTTTATTTTTTCAAACTAACAAAGTTGACTAAATGGGTCCGTTTTACCAAGGACATGTATTTTTTACCAAACGCCAAAGGCTTGAATGACGATGGGTATTTTTTGATTAATCCATTTGACTAAAGTGACCAATTTGACAATAAATCAAATTGGACTTTAAAATACCACCTAGTCAAATTGGTTAATGGCCTAATCAATAAGACCACCCAATTTAGTCAAATTGGTAAATGCCTTAATCAATAAAGACACATGTTATATTTAATCAATAGGGTTAACTAAGTAGGCCTAATCAAAGTGGTTAATGGCCTAGTCAAAAGGGCCAATTACAATTTTTAATATTAGTTGGGTATTTTGGGACTACATTTAACATTTTGATTATGTTTGACCAATTAGAAAAAGTTGAAAAACCTAAAATTTACCTAATCATAATTAAATGAATCATGACCAAATTAATTATGATTAAACTAATTATATATATATGGTTTATCTAACTATGGTTAAATTAACTATATTGAAATTAATTATGGTTCAACTACCTATGAAAAATATAATTAAAATTAAAATTGACCACAATTAATTTAACCATGGTCAATTTAATCATGTTCAATTAACCATAGTTTGTTTAGTTGTATATGTTTTAACAATGGTTAGTTTAACCATAACTAATTTAATAATTATAAATAAATTTAACCATAGTCAATTTAATAATAGTTGGTTTAACCTTAGTAAGTTTAGCCATGATAATTCATTTAACATAATTAATCTAACCATTACTAGTTGGGTCATTATTGGCTTTTCCATAATGAATTTAACCATGGTTGGTTTTGTCATAACTATTTTAAACATTTTTATTTTAGCCATAATTATTTCATTCATGTTTATTTTAGTCAAATTCATTTGACTCATGGTTAGTAGTTTAACCATGGTTGGTTTTGTCATAATTGTTTAAAACATTTTCATTTTAGCCATAATTATTTCATTCGTGCTTATTTTAGTCAAAATTAATTTTTGCATAGTTGGTTTTGCCATAAAATATTTCCTCATTAGTTATTTTAGCCATTTTTTAAATTTTCATAATTATTTAATCATTTTGCTTTGAGCCATAATTATTTCATTCATGTTTATTTTAATCCTAATTATTTTATACATAATTGATTATGCCATAAAATATTTAGCCATATTAATTTTATTAATGGTTATTTTAGCCAAATTTATTTACTCATGATTAGTTTAACTATTTATAGTTTAGCCATGTTCAATTTTGCCATAACTATTCTAACCATTTTGATTTTATCCATAATTATTTCATTCATATTTATTTTAGCCATAATTAATTCTTGCATAGTTGGTTTTGCCATAAAATATTTATTCATTGGTTAGTTTAACCATATTAATTTTATTAGTGGTTAGTTTAGCCAAATTTATTTATTCATGATTAATTTAACCAATTCTAATTTAACCATGGTTAATTTTGTCATAATTATTTCATTCATGTTTATTTGAGCCATAATTAATTTTTTCAAAATTGATTTTGCCATAAAATGTTGATTCGTTAATTAATTTAGCCATATTAGTTTTATTAGTGGTTAGTTCAACCAAATTTATTTACTCATGGTTAGTTTAACCATGGTCGGTTTAACCATAAATTATTTATTCTTTAGTTAGTTTGGCCATATTTATTTATTCATGGTTAGTTCAATCACTTCTAATTTAATCATAAAATATTTATTCATTGGTTAGTTTTGTCATATTGAATTTACGTATGGTTAATTTAGCCATATTTATTTGAATATGGTTAATTGAACCATAATTAATTTAGTCATGGTTATTTTTTGATTTTTATTTTTTATTTTTGGTTGGTTTAGCCATTATTAGTTTAATAATCATTAATTTTCTCATAATTACTAGTTGTGGTTGATTTAAACATTATTTTATCAATCATTATTTTTGCCATAATTAATTTTTCCTAGGTTAAATTAACCACCTATTTAACATATGTAATGTAAGTATGTGGCTAAATAACCTAAATACAATTAGCTCATATGTAGGTGTATTTATTTACACATAGCCTATTTATATTCCACCTATTTACCTATTTTTAGCCTATAGTTAACATAGTTATACAAGCTAGGGTAGGCCATTTATATACCTATGATAAATTATTAGTTAGTTAATTAGTTATTTACATAAAATACATTAATGAATGTGTAAATAATTAATAATTAATTTCTACAAATACATTGTTGATAATATATAATGAATTAGGTCAAATTTGTAATGATTAATTATAATTTGGTTGTAATTATCAATCAACAATATAATACATTATAACTATCTTGATATTATATAATTCAAGGATTTATAATATGGTTGTAACTATTAATTATAACTAAATAACTAGACATTAACTATTGCTAATCTTTATTTTAACTTAATTAACATACATATTTACCTACCTTTTTTTTTAATTTACTTACGTAATTGATGTATCTTACATAATTATTTAAGAATAATGTTGTGTGAACTAAAGGGCTCTAATGTTGTGTGGATATGAAAATGTTTCTCCCTCCCAAAAGTTTGTCCCTTATTGTTTGTCATTGTTTTCAAAATGATGAACAATATAAATAGATGCACCATAAGCATCCAGGACATTAGAAATATTTTAAAAAGGAAGGCCACTTAAGATGAACCAATTAAAAAGGCTTAACCTTAAAGGCCAAGTTCAAAATGAAATAGGATTTACTTACCTAGGTCATTTAGGTGTAGGTTTCATCTAGGTGGTGTACATTTAAGCCTAGTAAAGGTCAAAGCTTAAGTTGCCTTAACCTACTTTAGGTTTCTATACCTAGTTGCTAGTTATAGGCTCCTAGACCTAGGCCTAAGAGTTTAGGTTATAGGTTCCTAGACATAGGAACCTTAAGAGTAAGTATTTAATTTTAGGTGTAACCTCAGTTATTTAGGTTCTATCCATGCTACATAGCCTAGATGGCCAATTTTTAAATGCCATGTGGCATAGCCTAGATGGCCAATTTTTTAATGCCATGTGGCATAGCCTAGGTGGCCAATATTTAGATGCTAAATGGTTTAACTTGAGTGGCCATTGTTTAAATACCACATGGCATTTGCCTAGTCAAAATGGTATTTGGCCAGTCAAATTTTTTTTTGACTCTTATATTGATTAGTCAAAAATACTAGTCAAAAGTACCAACCAAAACGATTAATCAAAAATGCCAACTTAGGTTTGGTCAAAAAGTACATGGCCCAATCACAATGGATAGGTTCAAAACAACTTGTCCAAAATGACTAAAAGGTTTTTTTATGCTTGTCCAAAATGGGTCTTTTTTTACCAAAATTTCTAGTAAAAAAAATTAGGAATTCTAGTAGTGAATTTAGACCTTTTTTTAGTGTTTGCATCCTTGGGGATTTCAAATCATCCATAGTTCGGATAATAGTTGGTTTTTCATCCACATTAATTGGAAAACAAAGGTCAAGAACTAGACAACCTAAAAAACTACATAATGTGTTTTATAACTAGATAATGAGTATCACCATGTATCAAGCAATTACTTTAGTACACACATAATTTAATCCTCATGTATAGGTGACAAAAATTGAATTTCAATTGAAATTTTAATTTGGAAATTACAGATTTGGAATTATTTTTTGGATTTTTTTGCAAAATTCATAACTTGACCATATGAGGTCGGATTTTTTATTTATCTTCAACAATGGAGTTTTGTAAAGGACAACAACATGTGTGGAAGATATGAGTTAATTTGGAAACAAAACAATTTTGGAAGTTTCTTTTAGAGGTGTGAAATGTGTGTGGAGTTGGTAGGTGCATGACAAGATGTTGGACACCAAGCTTTTGTGTGGGTAAAAATTATTTTACTTGACTCATAGGTGCTAGAATTTGCACCATCAATGAATGAAGAATGTTGTGCAATTAACTTTTCTTTTTTTGTAATGGTTTGTTGAAGTAGGTAAAAAATTGTTGATGGGGAAACTATGTATGTATTGTGCTTATTTGTTTTGTAAATCCCCCCATTGGTCTTCTTGGGTTATGCCCATGAATCCTATCATTATGTTGGTTGGACTATAAATTATTTTTAGGAGGTAGGGGGTTTGTCAAGTTGTGTGCCATTGGTTGACACCTTAAAATAATAACACGTTTATGAGTTCGTTTTTTAGAAACCTATGCATGTTATTCGATAGGAAACGCAAGGTTAAAGGCTATGAACCAACTTCACATGTCTGCCTACTACCATAATGGATTTTGAGGTTGTAGTTGGTGTGGTTAACAGTTGGGCATGGGACAAGTCTATGCACCAATTCTAACCATGAGTAGGTCCAATTTGATTCATAAGTTCAATGGACATATTAATTAGGTTTTTGTAAAGTTTAAGTTGTAAACTTGAGTTAACCCTATTGGAAGCATCTTCTATATTTGATCACAAAGATTGTTCCATTGATTGTTGTATGGTAATGAAATTGGGGTGATGACTAATAATTTTTTTTTGTCATGTTCACATTAAGCCACCACAAGTGTTTGGCCTTGTGAAGCTTGGAGGGTGGATCTAGGTGCCCTACATGTTTAGTTTGTGTTATAAACACAAAAGGTTTAACAAAATTAATTATTTCGATTACGGATAGGGTTAGGGTTTAGGGGCACATTACATGTAGACTTGAAGATAATAATATAGGTCATCATCCATAGAGCAACATGTTGAGGATTTTAATGAAAACAACTTGGACCAAGAGGTCACAAAACCTTCTTTTACAGTTTTTGCATTGTTATGAATTCATTTGGAGATATGGAAGATGAAATGGAAGGCCTTGGATTTGTTAGAAATTGGTTTTTCAAACAAGTGGATGCTATTTCATTCAACAAATGGAAGTTGTGTTTTGAGACTCGGATGCAAGCCAAAAGGCAAAAAAACCTAATTTTTAATCCTTTATGAGCATTGAACTTTTACCTTAAAATTTGGAACATGAGGCATTAGATGAGAGTTGGTCAAATCGAACTATAGTTCAAACAAAACTCCAAGTTGTGGAACAATATTGGACACGACAAATGGAGCTCATGATAGTTCTAGGAGGGGCAACCATGCCAATTAATCTCAATTAACCCAACATTAATTCCTAACATAATTCAATAACTTCCTCCACTAGGGGTCAAGATGTTATAGCTCATGTGGACCCATTGGATTGCACATCTTTTATGCCATGAATTTCCCATGCAACATTTGGGCGCCATTGCAAGTATTGGTGACCCACCCCCATTTGACCCATAAGATCAACTCTTTCAACTTTTAAAATTGAAATATGGGGGCATTTGGAAAGATTGGATTTAAAAGATCTAGGATTTCCAAAAGGAAAAAAGGATACTCCATTCACCATGTACACAAGGTTGGCACAGTTTGCCAAATAAAGCAACGATGCTTTCATGAAATGGCAATTAGTGTAGTTGTACATGTCCAAGCAAGACAAAAAGGTGCAATGGATGGCATAACCTCAATTCACCATTAATTATCATGGGGGTTGTGCCATAGTGGAAGAAACATTTCACATTGTAAAAAGGATTGATTGAAGCTTTTGTGTGGAAGCTAGTAAATTAAGAAGCTTGTTGTCACCATGACTACCCAAAAGGATTCTAAGAAAGAGGAATCAAGGGCCAAGTGAAAGCACACTATAGGAGGGTCATTTTAAGCAAGAAATGTATTTTTTTTAGTCCATTTTGTATTATTTTAGGTGCAATTTTTCTTTGATTCCATCTAGTGTTTTCATACACATGTAAAATGGATTTTTACACAAAGATCTCCAACATAATTCTTGTTATGTTTCAATTGAAAGTGATTTTTCAACAAACCTTTTTTTCAACATAGTTATGCTTGTTTGAATGAAAAACTTCATTCAATTTTTTTTCTATGAAATCACATGAATGGAACTTTTCATATGGAATTGAAATGGTACAATCAACTCAGATTCGATATATGAAAAAGTATTTCAGTAAGTGTCATAATTATTTGAATCGTTTACAAAATATATTTGCACTTTGTAATGTATTAGTGCATATATTAATTTTCAAAATGTACTATTTAATCATTTAACATCAATCAAAAAATGTATTTTCTTTTGAAAATTGAATTATTTAGCATTTTAAACCTTATTTTGAGTATAACTTATGAAAACTTGTTTTAATATTGGTTTGGTGAAAGTCACAACAATGCACCAACAACTAGGAGGCCGGTAAACTATTTATCCCAACAACTATTTTGGCCCCTATAGCATGTCTAGGCACTAGGGTATGGATGAATTTACAACAGACTTTCCAAGCACAAATGTTACAATGTGACAATTGGAAATTACCCAAATTGTTCCTACATATATATTTTCATAATGTTAACAACTTCTTTGGGTAGGCATCATGCATGGGTGCAATGTAAACACATATTGTATCATATCTTACAAAATATAATATATTATGGGCACACTAAAAAGTTCATTCATTATCCCATGTGGAGTTGGGATGAAGTTCAACATCTCTTGGCACAAGTTAAAGCATGTGAGAACCAATGATATGATAATAAAATTGTCACTATGAGAAGATGGGGTGATTTGCAATTGGGTTTTTGAATTACAATGACCATTTGCAACTCATTGCAATTCTATGTATTTCTATGGGTGTGAGTGTTGTCGAACAAGTTGCAAGAATTGCAACAAATGCAACTCACCATATGCGAAATTATATACACATGCAACTTGTGCAACTTAATTTCAACTATGTATGAATAACTACTATGCAATTTCAATGCAACTAGTTTGCAACTACCATGATAACATCATGTTGACATTATTTTTCATTGATCCACCAAAATCTAACACATGGCATTATGGGGATTTTTGTGTGAATTTTCTTTTTGAAATATTGATCTCCGCCATCCATTATGATTGTTCATTTTATATGGTCTCATATTGTGATACATGGCATAGTTGAAAATTGCCATGTGGCATATTATTTTAAATTTGAAAAAAAAATGTAAATATTTCTTTAAGTAGCTAGGTAGGTTGTAGCTTTTTTTTAAAATTATTAACTTATTGACAATTGAGTAGTAATAAAAAAATAATGGAAATTAATATTTTTATAGTGGCAACATAATGGCACAACTAGTTATATCAATGGGAATCATAGTTGACAATTAATTGTAAGTGTCATTTATAATGGGTGATGGAAATGCATGCACGTGACATGATTGTATGTGTTGACATTGTACACTAATTGGAACATAATTATTGATTGGGTGCTACATTTACACTAATTGTAATGTAGTTGCCACTCACAATTAAAATGCAACTTATCAAAAAGCGAAACATGATTGATTACATACATATTTATGATGCATACATTACACTACATAGGTGTTCCATTTGAAATTAAGTTGTAACTATTATAAAACTCCTTGATTTTCTAATGTGGCATTTTATTTATTAATTGCATGTATTTCCATGTTCTAATTGTAGTGTAGTTGTATATAAATTGTTTTGGAACTATAAACCTAGTATGGTTCTAATAGACATGAATTCTAATAATGTGTGTTTGCACCAATTGTATTATGCCTACTTATATACATTATTCAAAGGAATACATGTACAAAAGTACACTGGACCATGCTAAAATTAGTACAAAAGTTCAAAGGATTATGTATCTAGACTATTATTAATTTTATCATTCTTGGAGGAGTTAAATTGTTTCAGTTGTGGTGAATGCTTCAAAGGTGGTGCATTTAATATTTACAATAAAATTTGGTGACATTATGAACTTTTTTGCTACATTTGTGATCAAATTCATTTGTCTACAATCTTTAACCCAATCTAGTATTTCCAATTTTCAAAACCCTCCCATGTTAATGTTGTAACTTAGAAACACCATTTGAACAAATAAATATAACCACTACATCTAGAGCAGTTCATGTCTTCACATTAGACCTTTGTCCACATGGAGAAATATTTTGGTCATCATTTGGGAATATTCTTCCACATTGCAAAAATGAATCCACATGGCATTGGAATATTCTAGAAATATTTGGTGATGTGGTATGGAATATGTTACAAAGATTTTTTTTTGCTCCTTTGAGCCCACTCACTTGCTCATTACTCGTTGTTCACTACTAGATGTTCACCTACTAGCATTGTTCTTTGGGTGACATTGAATTCCAAAATTCCATCCTTATTTTGTCAACTTCTAAGGATGGGAAGTAGACCCAACCAAAAAAATGTTTAAAAAAAATTTCTAAAGATCACACATTTATTGTTTCACAACTTAACTTGAATTTTGACACAAAATTAATGAAAAAAACCATAAGTGTTATACATTCAAAAGTGCTAGGATAATATATTGTAAACAATACGTTGTTTGATAGAATAACAACAAAAAAAGGCATTTAGTGAATTTGCAAATTCAATGTGTGATTTAGCTACAAATTCAAAAACTCCAAGATTCAAGTTGTGACATAAAAAAAATTGAGGTTAGCAACTAAAATGTCCTCCACTCTTGGTTTCAACACCTTGACCATCATTTCCTTTTGATTCCTTTTTAGCCTTGTTGCATGTACTTATGAAGACATGATGTTTTGTGAAAAGACACAAGGGCTTGACATAACACTAATAATGTAAAGATTTTTTGGAATAAATGAATCCCAAGAAATTCCATGGCTAGGACCTTTAGCATCAAGAATAAATTTGTAAAAAACAATTTTCAAACACTACATAACGCCTTATTGCACAATAACAAATTTATTTTTCATATGTAAACAAACTTTTGCAAATCTATACATGGGCTACCAAAAGTGGTTGGAGATTGATAAAATCATAAACCTTTTCCAAAGGTTGGCCTAATTCTAATTAATAATGGCCTTGATTTCATTAAAGGGCATATCTAGTGTTTTTTCCAAGTAGCTTTGAAATTCGTTCATGTACTCTATTAAGAACAACATTGGAGTTGATCCTAGCAATTGCAAAATAAAATTCCCACAATTTTATGTATTGTAAAAATCCCAAATATCACTAATTGTCAAGTTCACAAAATCCTCTAAAAACTTTCTTCCTAAAAATCAGACCTAAATCCATCATATATGTTTGATAATGGACCCACTCCAAGTCATTCAAATAGGTGTCATAGATTAACAACTATGGGAGGGTTCAAAACAAAACTTAGCACTATGTTTAGTGATGTTGTTGAATTTTGCAACTCCACATTAAAACCCAATATTGGCAAATTAGATTTTCACACCCACCCAATGTGTAGGTGGTCATCACACCCAAATATATTGCATGGAATAGCATTTTACAAATGTGTTTGTGGGGGGGAAAAAAGGGAGTGAAAATATCCGACACAATAAATCTCCACAAAAAATTATTCTATTTTTTTCTATGCATTACTAGAATTCTTGGTTTTTCAAATTGTCCAAGTTGATTGATTGGTTTTTCTTGACTAATGAGCATGTACATTTTGATTAGAAGACAGGGGCTTGAATGACATGTGTATTTTTTAACCAATCAAGATGGTTGAAATGACTTATTTAACTATTTGTTAACTTGGACATTTAATCAAATTAAACAAAAAATTGACATCCTTGGTCAATGTCTTAGTCAAATAGAATATCTAGTCAAATTAGAAAGAAACACATGACACCTTTAGTCAAAAGGGTTAATGGAATTTTAATCAAGTAGGACATTTAGTCAAGATGACCAATGTTAGTATTACATACCTACCTATTTACCCACCGCTAACCTACTACAACATACCTACCTATCTACCCACCCACCCACTTGCTTACCTATTATAACCTACCTACTTACCTACCCACCTACTTATTGATTATCAACAAACTTTTCCTTGGCTGGTACCATTAGGAACCATCTTGCCAAAATCACAAGAAAGTTGGACCCAATTTAAAAAATAAAATTCCATCTACTTATGCATTGGTTTATATGATTAGACAAGGTGGGTTATGTTTTCCCCACATATGCATACACTCATGAAAGATCATGAGCACCCAAAAACCTATAATATGCATTAACATTTTGATTCATGAACCATTCTTAACCCATTCCTAACCCAATTCTTGATTTTTTTCTTTTAAGTGTCCTCACACTTACACTTTAGATACATTTTCTTGTTTATTTAGTACATGCACAAGGGAATGATCTAAATTAGTCATTAAAATAACAAAAGATCAAAATAGTTGAATCATTTGTGTTTTTGACATCAATGGCCCTTTAGGACTTCACAATTGTGACTTCAAAAGATCATAACTAAATGAAAATTGATTCAATCAATTATCTATAAAAGACATCAAGTGGTTGGCATTTGAACTATTCCTAAAAATTAACATGAAAAAATCCCAAAAAATAGATTCCTTTTGTGTTCTTAATCAAAAAATCCTTTGTGTGACATTCTCAAAACTTTTTCTTTATGCATTCATTTTCCACATCAATTTTATTTTTTAAAAATTTAATTAGAGTTTTCAATTCTACATGAGTGGGGTAACCTTTTGAAAAATAATTTGGAAGAAAATCTTTCTTTATGTGAATCCTATGTTGTTTTGAAATCGGATGGGTTTCAAAAATTTGGGGTTTGACATTCTTAGTGGTACCACCTAAGGATAAGTTTTATCACCTATGTACCTCATAGTCTTATAGTGATGTGTTGAAATAAACATGTGAAATTAAAAAATTGACAAAAGTTGAAAACTTTTTGATGGTGTGGTCCATTAGTTAAAACTTGGTTTATCATTGGGGAGGTCAAGGGTTCAATTCCTAATATTTGTAACCTATGTACATGTTTAGGGGGCTAAGGTAAGTTAAATAGATTATATGAAGTTAGATTAAATTAGGTGAAGTAGGTAGGGTAGGGTAGGGTAGGCTTACCACCTACCTATTGCATTTTTATGACCTACCTACCTACTTGCTTACAAAAAAATATTTTTGATAATAAATTTAAAAATATTTTATTTAAATAACTTGACCAGTCAAATGGTCTTTACTATATTAGTCAAAATGGTCACCCCAATCACATTGGACGTGTTAAAATTCATTTGTCCAAAATGACAAGGGGGTGAATGCATGATCAAATGGCTCAATATTGGCAAAAAAATATATTCTTTATGAGTCCATATAAGATTTTTCTAAATGATTCACATTGACATGGTTGTTATTATAAAAACCATTATTATTATAATCTTTGCATAATACATGTTCAATCACCTATAAAACTTCTCAAATCTATGCGAAAACTTGTATTTAATGTAAGTAGTGTCATTTTCAAATTTAAAAGTCCTAAAAGGAAAACTCACAAAATCCATATGAATAATGACCCATGTAAAGCTTTCAAAAAATATGTTTTTGGGACAAAGAAATTGAAAAACAAACAAAAATTGCAATTCATATGGACTTATGAAAATATGATCAAATTTTAACCATTCAAAAGTCCCTAACTATTAAACAATTAAGATTTTCAAAAAAAAGATTCTTCATATGAATTTATCATCTTGTATTACAACATATATTGAGTCCCAATAACAAATTTGGATTGTGAATCAATATAATTTTTTTCATTTTGTGATGTTCTAGTCAAATGACCAATCCATATTTTTCAATTTCAAAAGTTCATTACTATTAACAAATGAATTTTTTATCAATAAATAAACACACAATTATCTTTGTAATAAAATTGTTAATTTAGATCCAAGTCCCGATTAGTAGAATTAGGGATATATTAATTACTATATGCATTTGAATAAAAGGTACCCATGAAAAAAACATCATTTCGTTGTTAAAGTGAGCCATTTGATTGTGCATCTACCTAGGGGGTCTTTTTGACCCCTATCCAAATCTAGTTTTTTTTACTAGAATTTCCAATTTGAAAAACCAAGAATTGTAGTAGTGATGCAATCAATGTTTTTCTAAACAAAAACATAGGAGGATTTCTTTTTGAGCAAAGTGTGTTTTCCTTATGGTAGTAGGCTTGGCTTGTTGGGTGTGGTGCATGAATGGAATCATTTGTGAGAGATTTTTGCCACTAGGGATGCATGCAAAAAATTGTGATGAATAGTATGGGATTATGGTGTAATGATGAAAATAAATAACAAAAGAAAAAATACTCTGTAAAGCTGAAAAAAGTATTTGCTACCAACAAATAGCACAACTTCAATGCCTTATGATAATATGATCATTCCTTTTAATCTTGTGTTCATTACAATTCATGTTATCTCTTCTCAAAACTTGTTCAATTCCTTTAACCTTTCTATTGTAAAGCACAAAACACACTCATAGATTATGAAGTCTATTTACAAAGGAAATATAAAGTTTGGAAATGAAAAAAAAAAAATTGAATGCACCTTATTAGTGCTTCACGTGATAACTCAAGTTCAACAAATGTTTCATCTCCCAAAAAAATTGTTGTGACTTCATCATATATGATAACAAATATTATTATGCTCATGGATGCATATTCATTCCTAACACTTGCACATTCTTCTCACAAAGCTACCTCATTTTGCCTAAGAGAACAACTATGCTAGAGTCTTTCCCAAGTTCTTACTTCCTTAAACATCATTGAGACTACATAGTGAAATATTAAATGATGACTAATGATAGGTAGGGTGGTGGATTTAAGGTAATTGTAAGTAATTACCCAATGTATATGCTCTATGTACCCAACCCTAATTTGTAGTTTTAACAAATTCATCTTCACAAGCATGTAGTCTTACGTCATTGAAAGATGTGGGCTTAGTGACACTTGCTTTTACATAGACATTCCAAAGTTCAATGTACAAAGGTTTTGTTTTAAACTTCATGGAATATGACAATGTAAGCGAAATGTAATGTACTAGTGGGCACATGATAGAACATCTTTTTAAAATATTCCATAAATATTGTTTACCAAATGTTGCCTATGACAATGTTGAAGGTGATGACAACATTGGCAAACATACTACATACAAAACATGTTCTAAGGACCTTAATTCTGGCTATGATTCCAATTTAAATGAACACAATTTAGAAGGTGATGGGTCAAAATGTTCTTATGAAAAATTATGAGATGTTTGAATGGCAAGAAACAAGAAAAATTTGGTGCCCATCAATGTTGTTGCCAAAAATTTGTAAGTATAGTTTTACTTACCAACTTTCTAATTTGTTGCAACCTATATGGTTTTCAAAATTTTCATCTTGTAATATCTTGGTGCACAAATATTCATACCTTCAAGCTTCACCTTTAGAAATTCCAATTTTTTCACTTGAATTTAGTCACTTCCGTGTTGATTATAAGATGCAAAAAGGACAAGAAAAATGTCCATGTCATTTGAATTTTGTCATATTTTTGTTGTTTCCTAACTATTTTAATGACTACCGAATGTCCACGTGAGTGAAGGCTATCAATCCAGTTCAAATTTCATCTTAGATGTTTAAGGTTTACGTACATAACTACCCAAGACCCTAATCTTTTTTTGCTCACAAGTCTTTTTTATGTCGTCAGCTCGTGTCGTGAGATGTTGGGTTAAGTCCTATAACGAACGCAACCCTCATTTTGTGTTGCTAAGACATGTGCTTTGGATTAAAAGGTCAATTATTAACTACTTAAGATTGACAAAGACCACGCCATTGAAAAAGGATACCATAATGTTGTGTGGCTACGATCATACACAGTTGTTCAAGGGTACTTCGACGAGCACAGTTCTCATAGCGCAACACACATAACAATGTGGCACTCGGTCTTTGTAAAAGTGATTAACAATCTATACCATGTATTGCACTCATAAAAAATTGCCAGTGATATACTGGAGGAAGGTGAGGATGACGTCAAGTCTACATGGCCCTTATGGGTTGGGCTACACACGTGCTACAATGGCAATTACAATAGGAAGCAAGGCTTTAAGGTAGAGCGAATCTAGAAAGATGGCCTTAGTTTGGATTGTTCTTTGCAACTCGAGAACATGAAGTTGGAATCGTTAATAATCGCAGATTAGCATGCTACGGTGAATATGTACTCAAGCCCTGTACACACCGCCCATCACACCATGGGAATTGGCTTCGCCCAAAACATCACACCAAAGATCACCCATTACTTTAATGTTCCACGCTATTATTGAGTGTGGTCTACTGGAGTAATTGGTGGTCTTATGTAGGATATTAAGGTGGGGCCTTTAACTGAGGTGAAGTTGTAACAAGGTAGCCATAGGGGAACCTGTGGCTGGATTGACTCCTTTCTTGAACAAATAAAATACTTCTTTCTTGCCACATTTCCATTCAAATTTATATATATATATATATATATATATATATGTTTAGTTATGTCTCATAATAGAACGAGTAATAAAATAACCCAAAAAAGTATTAAAAAATTTGTTTTAAAAAAAAATGGTAACTATGCCCTGCACTTTTCATTTTTCAAAGGTCGCATGGCTTGCAAAACGGCCGGCATGAAGGCTGCACTATTAGCCTTTAAAGGTTTGCTAGCCTATGGCAAATGGAGCTAGTGTGCCTAGTATTTTACGTCTCTCTAATTATGCTTATAAATGTCATTATTTACCTAATAATAACATCATTTACAAGCTTAGTC
>Ga0116227_10001202_pt1 | contig 56702 bp, 46 predicted proteins | sample S1TSphgellanicum_FD_89693 | JGI IMG/M metagenome (GOLD analysis project Ga0116227, IMG submission 89693) | Host-associated microbial communities from peat moss isolated from Minnesota, USA - S1T2_Fb - Sphagnum magellanicum MG | ecosystem: Host-associated > Plants > Peat moss > Unclassified...
CAAAAAATGAAAAGAAATTGTCAAAGCACAAATCTTACATCTAAAACCTATATAAAAAACTTTAAAAAAAAAAAATTGTAACCAAAAAAAAAAAAAAAACTACAAATGATCATGTATGGTGTGTAACAAGAAAAAAAAAACTACCAATGAATGCACAAATGATATTTATTATTGTCGAAAAATCTAAAAATTATTTTTTTATCAAAAATAAAAATAATTAATAAAAAAAAGGTGTCGAATTGGATTTCTAAAAATAAATTAAATATTTGACAAGAGCATGTCGAACTAGCCTAGGTACTACAATACTTATATTGAATTTATTTTGATATTTAGCTCATGGCCTTCAATTTAAACCCTTAGGTTACGAATCCTCATATTTTTATATACCTTTGTGAGGAGGATTCTTTTTATACTTCACACACTTACAAGAACAACATGCCTTCGTTGTACACACTCAAATTTCAATGTTGTTTTCATCTTTTAACAATAAATTAAAACACAAAATGTATTGTAATTGAATCTTGTTTCCATGTTTTTTCATGTACCATTTTAGTGAACAAGAAAAGATTAATAAATCTCCTTATTTAAACATGAATGTCAAAGCAAATAGAAAAAATGATGATTAGAACAAACAACTAAAAAATTTGGAATATGACACTACACCAAAACATGGCAAATACGACTAAACCCATGACTAGATTTATGGTCGTCAATGCCATCAAATATTATATATATATATTTCAATTTAATCCAACAATTTGGTAGGTTGGTAGGTAGGTAGGAATGCGTAGGTAGGTAAATAGGACCCTATTTATTTTTTGGTGACAAACTTTTTTTATTGGTTCATCACACATAATATTTGCACTTTGAATATATTTGGTGCACATATTGTGTATAGACCAATACTTTTTCACCTAGTTATATAGTTTCAAAAGTTGAACTTGTTGACAAAGGATATGGAATAAATTTACAACATTATCTCACATCATCCTTTGTCATATACAAAAAGTACCCAACTTTGATCATTATTATCTTTTTCATATTTTTTCCAAATGAAAAGAAATAAATTTCATTCTCAAAGATTTTTTCAAGATTTACACATCTATGAAAAAAATTCAAGAAAAAAATCAAGAAATTTGAGTGAAAATGCATTTGAATCTTCACTATTTCATACATTTGAACAAGAAAGATATTTTGAGGATTTTTTTTTAAAAAATTTCATAAAACAACTTGTTAATAAACATATTTAAAATCAACATGGTTTTTTTGGTGTGTATACATATATATGAATCCTACCTACCTACCTATAAATAGGTAGGGTATTTAGTATGATAGGTAAATATGGTAATGAGTAGGGTATGTGTGTGTGTATATATATATAATTTTAAAAATCCAAGTTGTATGACCAAATATTTTGACAAAGTAATAATTTAGATCAAATTTTATATTCTTTGTTACCCATCATATGGAAACATGAAAAATAATGTCATTTTGGGGCATGTGGATTTCTTTTGAAATTCATTGGATATCACTAATAAGAATATATTTCATTATTTAATGTTTAAAATCCAAAATATATATTCATTTAAATATACCTTTGAACAAAAGTTTCAACTTATATGTTTTAATTATATTTTAAGCATCAATTTTTTATTTAATTTGATGGTTTCAAAAACTTTGGTAATTTGTTTTTCATTTTTTGAATTTCTTTTTAAATGAAAAAAATTCCCCAAAAATTTTTTAAGCACTATCGAGAAATTCACATTAAATAATGAATGATTCTAAAACAAAAGTTCTAAAAATTATAAGGTATTAGTTATTTACTTGTGGAATAATTATGTGTTTGATCATCTACAAGCTTGTAATATGTTTATTAGGTATGTGTGTCTACCTTCTAGTTTTTTTCCTTTTAATTGTCTTTAATGTTTGAAATTGCATATTATTAAATAATTATATAGTGTTCATGAAAAATATTTTTAATCACAAATTCCTATCCATGAAAACTTTTAGTCATGTAATCATATCCATGGTTACAAAAATACGACTAAGCACAAAAACATGGCATATATGACTATATGATTAGAAATGGTCACTAATCATATTTGTCATAGTTGTAAATGTCAAGTTTTGGCATAGTGTGACATCAACAAATAACTTCTCAATTTGAAGATATGCACATTAAAAAAATTGGTTGGATAATGGAATCATAAGCGAATAATGTTAGAAGCAAATCATTAAAGAATGCTATGTATGAATTGCTAAAATTAAAAGGCAAATGCAAAACCAACATTCCACCAACAATCAATACTTAAATCAGTGGTTCACACCAAAATTGCTTCTTGAACTACACATTAATGAAAAAATATATTGCACTTATTTTTTAATTTCATATCTTGATTATCATGTTTAAACAAAAGGAAGAGGAGGAAAAAATGAAGGAAACGTAAAAGATAACATGAATTGTTGCATTGATTGCATAAGATAATGGTGATAAAGGACATTGTGTTCACAACCATCAAAGCCATTAAACATCAAATTGTTTCAAGTAGGGTAACACCTAATGAATGGCAAGTTACATGATGTTAAATACTGGAAAATAAAATTTAATGTTTTTTTCTTGTAATATCCAAAGGGTATCATGAGGAAAAGCAAAGAAAAAAACCCAAAATGCCTACCCTTTTTGTGGAGGGAAATTTTCATTTAATAATGTGTCCTACATATAGCCTAAAAGTTTTTTTCTAATGATTTAAATTTTGATATTGTTCTTATTTATATTTGAGTACAAGCTAAAAGGGGCATATATTCAAAGGTTTGAAAAGCCTATCATAAGAGCAATAAACTAATTTTAAATTTTCAAAAATTATGTTCATGGTTTTTAATGGGGTGAAGTTATTTGCAATAGGTCCATCAACCAAAGCCCTATCTCCTATCGTTAATGGTTGTTCAATGGAAAGCCATGGTTGTTATTTAAAAGGAAAGGTTTCTAAGGTTAGAATAGTGGAAATGGTTAGAGACCCAAAGAAAATCCATTTTCAAATTATTTGTGGAAAGTTTGGTGTGATGGAATTGGACCCAACAACCTATTTTTTGGAAAAGTTGAGAGGCTATAACCTCAATGGTGAGGAAAATATTGAAAGCTTGAAAGTGAAGAAAAAAAGTAAGGTTCATATGGGTAATGTGGAACAAAATGTGGTTATGCCCATAAGCTCACAACCAAAACACACCCAATTTGAAGCCTTACCCTTTATACCAATTAATGTTGGTGAATTTCAAGTTATAAATTGGTTCTTGATTCAACTTTAAATAACAAGTCAAATTTTTGCTACAATTATAACATGAATTGAACAATGTTACTTACCAACATATTGGTGAAATTGGATTTAAAGGTGAACCATACACCCTATTAAAACTAGGTCAAAGACCTTGTTATGCAACTAACTTGTGACTATGATTATAGTGAAATTATTATTATAATCCTTCTTTACAAAAAAATTAATTATTTAATAATCATTTTTTAAAAATTAGAGTGGTTAGAACCGATGATAACTTTTTAATTGCTTTGTTAATTTTAAATGGTTATACAATATTTTAACAAAATCAATTTTGATTTTAAGCTTAATGTACTTAAGTAAGGTAACGTCTTCAAGTTGAGGCTATCACAAATATCAACATTGAACATGATCGTATGATGAATGGAGTTGATTCATATGGATTTCCATTCATGACTATATAGTCCACTCATTATTTATTCGTAATTAACTTGTAATTCATTTATAGTTGACTCATAATTCATTTCTAAATAACTTATAATTACTTTTCAACTCATTCCTAATTTTTTTAGTTCATTATTAATTCATTCTTAATCAATTCATAGTTCACTTACAAATAAAAAATATTTTCCAAAAGATTCTTGGGTTGGTGGACATATGAAAACTTTTATGGAAACTTTCATGAACTAGGTCCCCAAAAAGGTACATATAAAAATAGAACCTTTCATACTGTTCAATCTATTAAACATGAAATATGATCTTGTTCCATTGCTTTGTAATATTCCTTTTGTGTTTACATTTTCATACTTTATTACAATAAAACTTTGTTGCACTTTTGTTCTACACACTTCGTGTTTTTTTTCAACCTCTTGTGTTTTTGTTTTTGTTTTATTGTTCTATGTTTTGATTTAAATTTAAATTTATCTTTTTATCATTCATTTTCATAGTTTGCATTCTCATGACAAGGGGATTCCAAAATAATGGGCCCTTGACCTCCAACCTTGGAGGTCTACTTATTATTTTAGGAATAACAGGCCCCCAAGGCCGAAAGCCCCTAAAATAATAGGCCTTTAAGGCCAAAGGCTAAGGACCCATTATTCAAAAATGCCTCAACCTGAAGGCATTGCATGGCATAAAACTCGTTTGATGAAGGATCATGAAACATTCAATGAAAGCCCGAAAAAAGTTGTAATTCCTAATGAAAGAGTGTAATTCTTGATAAAGAATTGGAAAATATCGACATATTGAAAGGAGTGTAACTTTTTAGAAAATATTTTTATAATAAAAAGTGGGCACTAACTTCATTAGCCCATGGGCCAAAAAAGCCGTGTTTGATAAGATTTTTTTTCTTTTATGATGCATGGTGATCTTACTTGCTAAAATCAAAGAAAACAAAGAAAGTGAAGAAAATATATATAGAAAGAAAATGATTATAAAAAAAAGAACAAACCCTAAATCAATAGGGAAAAAAGTTACATGAAAATATCAAGTTAAAAATCAAAATGACATAAAATAAATGGTTACTTTTTTGGGCTCCGTTATAATATGTTGGTATGTCAATAAAGTCTATTTTCATTTTACATTGCACTTGACAACCCAAGCCTATACATAAATGATTTCCATGGGACAGCCTTTGGATGTGTTTTGAGGGCTCTCAACATTTCCAATGGTCACGGTCCCTCACCATAGTGTAAAAAAAGGAGGGTGGGGGGGTGTGTGTGTGTGTGGCTTAGTTACATTAAATTAAGAAAATTAATCAGAACTGAAATCCGAGGTTCCCTTGAAATTTAGAAACAAAGCTGAAACTAGACAGAAGGTAAAACCCATCCATGAAGGGGCCTTACAAGCAGAATGCCCCCAAACAAACAAGGGCCTAACAAAGCATAATGCCCCTCCATGATGCTTTTGAATGAGCCAAAATTACCTGTCCCCACACTTGTCCCTAAAATAATAACAAAGCTAAACATGCAACAGGTCTTGGCCCATGCATAAAAGCTAGGAGACCTACATTGGTACCATGGTAAAACCCCAAACTCTTTTGGGTAACTTGCCTCTAAGCATTAAAAATATCACATTCAAAGACTAAATCATGGTCTCCAAGTCCAAATTTAACATTTGCCCAATTTAAAAAAATAGCCAACAAGAGGGTGGCTTCATTCAAGAAAATGTGGAATTGTGAAAATTCGGAATCAGTTTGTGGAATTGTAATGGTACAAAAATAAGGAAAAAAGAAAGAAAGGAAAGAAAAGAAAAGTTTGGGATTGTGTGATGAATCGGGTTAGTGTTGCACGGTTTTCAGCTGTTTGTGTGATTGCTATTCTCTCCTCCATCTGACCAAGTTTTGTGGGCACAGATGAATTGTGTGGCAGTGATGCTTGTGTTGCATGAATACTTTGAGGTTGTTGAATGATTCTTGCATGCGTTCAAGTTTTGGGTAACAGCACAAAAAAATTCATTGACCAGGTTGAGGGTCACAGTTTTTTTTTTGTACTGAACAAACAACAACCATGCAGGAACAATAGTACCATGACAACGGTATAAGTGGCATCATCCTCCTGGCCTGGCATCCCTCTTGTGATCTATGATTGTCAAGTTTCATAATCCGATCATATTAGCTTGTGACAATTTTTTTGGCATTTTGCCAGTCTGTATGCAGATCCTTGTTGTGGGTTTTGTTTGCAGATCTTAATCGATTCTTTAAGCACGGGCTTGTTGTTGGAGTATTCGAGATTTGGTTTGTGTCTTTTCATAGGAACATCAGCTTTGGTAGATTAAAGGATTTGATACCCATTTGCAGTTGGCGGGTGTGGGGAGGATAGTATTGAGACTTTCACAACAGATCTGTGGAAAGATTTAAATCTCCCCTGCAGTAGTTTCTTTGCATTAATTTCAGCTCTAATCTTTAATCTAATCCTTTTTCAATCTCCAGCAAAGTATCAAATTATTAGAGAAATTGAATCAGAAATGAAATTTTAACTTCAGTGTTTTAGGGTTTTGGATCGTCCAAGAAAAGAAAAGTCCCTTCTGCATGAAGATACAAAAATGAGACATAAACTCGAAACCCTTAAGAATGAAAATTGTTTTGACAGCACCAGGAATGTTGACAGAGATGGAATTCTAATTTGAGGGGGGAAAAAGGGGGGATTTGGGGACTGGAATTTTGATGAAGGAATTGTTGAGTGCCCTGATGACCCAACATGTAAGACTTGCAAATACTGAATCAGACAATGCTGCAGAAGCTTATATATCAATTGGTTATGAAAAGGGACTCTCAAGTGATTCTGGGAATATTGGGTTTGGTTTTGGTTCCCTGTTCATTTATGATCCTTCATGATTGCGTCAAGCTAAATGTATTGACTGCCCATATTTGATAATCTTGGGCCAGGAAATTGCAGATCAGGTGTGTAGATAACATTGGGCCCATTGCATATCATCTCTCTGGCTGCAGTTGCACGTGTGCACCATCAACACCAAGCATTTTTACTTACAAAAGCCCCTTTTCTCAACTCCACAATCGAATTTGAAGGTGAAATCCAGCTCTCTTTCTTTCCTTCGTCCGAGTCTTATAATCCTCTTTATCTTGTGGTTGAAACAGTCAATTTCACTTCTGCGGAAATACCCAATTGAATTGTGAAGCAATCTCTAGGAATGGTTCTTCCAAGTCCTACCATTCACAACACAAGAGACTGGCACACAATCATGTCTTCTTTGAAGAGCTGCTGCAGGACAGCCTTGGGACATTTGAAGAATTGAACTTAAAAGACAATGAGGACGAGCACAACAGCATGGAAAATTGGAAATGCTGGAACTTACCTTAAACTTTTTGCCAAGGTCTTCTGAAGGTACCTACCACTACCTAGTTTTTGTTTTTGCATTTGTTAGCTATCAATGCACAACTTCTTTACAAAAGCATGAATTGAGTGTGTTTGTTCTCACTCGCACTTCATTGGAAGTTGTGAGTACCGTAAATCAGTAGTCACAATTGTATAAAAGGGTTAAGGATGTCTAATCTGGACTAGAAACTTGCTTTTTCACAAGGGAGTGATTTGTGCAAGAGGCGAACGAAGGTAGGCATTGAAAGAAGTTACCGCCATTTGGTTTGGGGACTGCATCGTGATAGAGGACGAGGCAATGTAGAGTGCACTTGTAAGTAGCCAAGTACTACTACATTGGATATATTCCCATCCAACATCTTCAGAGTTGATCATCTGACATAACTGGCCATTGGGCACCAGTCTGTTTTCCATTTCAGATTTTGTATCATGTGTAGAATTTGTCAGGAAAGAAAACAGTCTGTAACAATGTCCTGGAAAATCTTCTCTGACTAAAGACCTAATTATTCCTATTGCAGATCTTTCGATTATCTCCAGTTGTCAGGGAAACCAGACTGTGTGATTTGTCCACTGGGGGAATCTTCTACTGCTGGAAGAAGATCATCAGGACATAACAGAAAATGCATATGCTTCATTGCTGCATGATGGTCAGTTGCCTTAGTGGAAAGATTGTGTAATTGATTGCTTGCTCTTGAGAGAACTTGGAGAGCTTTCTTGCCCTGGGTATTGATAGGTTGACAGTGAGAAAGTTTGAAGTACAGGTCTAGTAAAAGAGAGAGAGAGAAAAGTTGGGGGGATGAATCACAAGTGTCCAGATTGCAGCAGCCCTAGATCTGAGTGGGTCTGTCTGGACACACCAATGAATGAGGCAATCATTGAAGTACATCACCAAATTGGACAACACCATTTGCAATGAGCAGGCAATTGGAGTATTTCACCCCACGTAAGCAGCCAACATCACCACCACCACCCCAACTCCTCCTTTATCAAAGTTTATCAAAGGAACAGAAGAGAACTTGATAGCAAAACCTTCAAAATGGCTTTGTAGAAACTTGATACCCAAACCTTCAAAATTACTTTGTAGAAACTTGGATACCAAGACCTTTAAAATTGTTTAGTAGAAACTTGATACCCAAACCTTCAAAATGCATTGTACGAAACTTGATACCAAAACCTTCAAAATGCATTGTAAGAAACTTGACACCAAAATCTTCAAAATCGATTTGTAGAAACTTGATACCCAAACCTTCAAAATTGCTTTGTAGAAACTTTTATACCAAAACCTTCAAAGTTGGTTGGTAGAAACTTGATACCAAAACCTTCAAAATTGCTTTGTAGAAACTTGTATTCCAAGACCTTCAAAGCTGGTTGGTAGAAACTTGATACCAAAACCTTCGAAATGCATTGTAAGAAAATTGATACCAAAATCTTCAAAATTGCTTTTTAGAAACTTCATACCCAAACATTCAAAATTGCTTTGCAAAAACTTGATATCAAAACCTTCAAAGTGGCAAGTTTGTCAGGAACTTAATACCTTTTGACCTTCAAAATTGCTTTGCAGAAACTTGATACCAATTTCCAAATTGCTTTGTAGAAACCTGATACCAAAATTTACCTTCAAATTTGCTTTCCAGTGAAATGCTATAGTCAGCAGCAGCAGCAGCAGCACAGCAGCTTAATATAGGAACATACCAGACGCCATTGAATCTGACTTTCAAATAGCTAGGTACCCACAAGCTTGTTATGTGTTTGTGTTTTGTTCTCACAAGTTGCAGATGGGTTGAAGCAAATTAAGTGCAAAAAGAAAGAAAGTTCAGCAAAATTTGTAAGCAATCAAATCCAGGTACAAAAAATCCTCAAAACTGAGGACTACTGTGAATCTGCTGCTGCAGAGAAAGAAGAAGAAAGGCAAATGACGTCGCCAAAGTTTTATACAATTGAAGAAGGTTCAAGGAACCAAAAGAAAATAAAACAAAAACAAAACCCTACTAGTACTGCTCTAGATAGAGAGCTTCAAACCTCTCTAGGATCTACAAAGAGTTTGGATTGCTGAGGAGATGTGCACCAGTCGAAGACGGTATAATTGTCAAAATCAGGCTCAGTAAGTTCACTCAGAATCGTGCTAGACACAGTTCCGAGTCTTTTGATGCACCAAAGATCGTCACAGGAAGACAATCTTTTCCAGTGCGGAATGCAAACTGTGGCGGGGTCAGAGGCAGCTAATTCTGTCGCAAGTACTTGACATCCGTGTTTTCTCGCCACATTGTGCGCATGCCAACACAAGGAATTCAGAAGCTCGAGGCCTCTGGGTCCCTCTGAGTGCAAACCAAACATGAACTGGAAGCCGAAGGAGGAAGTGAAGAGGTTGGGAATGGAGGGAATGGGAAACCATGGTAACAACCATTCCAGCCATCGAGAAGCTGTTGCTAGTGTGCGAATTGGCCATGACGCTCCTCTCATCTCAAACTTGAAAACTTCGTTGCTTCTCCAAGTGCTCAAAACCGCCCACGATGCTCCTTTGGCCCATCCTCCAGTAGCTTCCATCTTCGCCTTGTTCCCACCCGTTCTTCCTCCCTCGTGACTCACAGTACCAAGTCCCGCATGCAGTTGCTTGTTGTCATCAGCAAAAGTGGCCACCCAAGTGCCGGCGCAGAGCTCGTTGCCGAGTAAACTGTGGATGTCTTTAGGGAAGAACTCAGCGGTGCCCATCGCCGTAGCTCGATATAGCGATGCGGCTCCATCGACGCTGAGCTTGGTGAGACGAACATCGGGAGGTAAAGGTCGGTCGCGGAGGAAGACTGGGTGTACTAGAATCACAGGGGAGCGGAAGCGCACGTACTGTAGTCGCTCAGTGAAGAGCTTCACTGACGCGACATTGTCTTTCTCCGTTGCTATATACACGTACTCCGCTTGTTGTTCTTCGCACCATTCCTCCATCTTCTCCACTAGCTTCATTGCAATTCCCATCTTCCTGCAAAACAACAAACGATCGAAAACCCCGAGTGATCAGTGATCTGTCCACAAGTACTGGAGTCTTTGGATTTTGAAGCTCCGGCTTCGAGAGTGATGAGAGAATAAGTAAGTACCTGTGCAATGGGCAGACGCGCAGGCCGAGCAAGTAACCGACACGAGCATACACAGGAACTATGGTCACGGAAGATGCATCCTCCTCTGAAACGTCTGATATCTTCTTTGACCTGCACACAACATCATTCACTCCTCCTCTCACGACACCCACAATTTGCTTCGCCACTTCCGCTACCAGCATGGTGTGCACCGGAAGATGACGAACACGGCAGAGCGGATCACCCAGCATATCCGCGAACAAGGATGCGCCCAGTCCTGCTTCACAACTACGCTCCAACGCTTCAACTTGCGCCAAGTCCGTCTCTTTCACGTATCTGCGTACCACAATATTATTCAATTGCCCCAGCTTCCCCATCATCAACTCCAACGTTCTGCAGCTGCCAGAAGCTCCAAAACCTTCGAGGTGAGCTTCGTCGCTCCTAGTTCACTTGCTTGCGCCTATCCGATCACCTCGAGTAATTGAATCGGAAGAACTGCAATCACCGAAATCCCTCACGAAGAGAGATTGCAGCTGCGAGCGTGCTGGTGTTCTAATCTAAGCCCAGTGACGTCAACACTACAAACACTAAACGCACTCGGCATCAGATCCCGGGATTCAGAGCAAAAGAAACGGAGAGTTGTTCTTGCCAAACAAAAACACGCACGTCAGATCCCGGGATTCAGAGCAAAAGACAGAAAGTTGTTCTTGCCAGAAACACACACAGACACGGACAAGCACAAGAGAGATCCGCACAGCTGAGCTTCATCCGAAAATCCCAAAAAAATAACTCTAGGACATAACGAAGTTCCGCACAAGGCAGTGTGATTTTTGCATGGATTATGCATCCGTGGTTTTGCGAGAGACGACCCAGTTCTTAGCGCGCGAGAGAAGGGAGTGAGAATGAAGGGAGCGAGCGAGAGAGAGCAAACGAGCGCAAAACAACGAACGCGACAACAGAAGACGACGACGACGACGCTCGAGTCGCTGCGGGTGCTGCTGCTTGTGACGGCGCTCTCAAACCATCGGCGTCAATAAAAGGCCATAAAAAGCCAATTTCTTATCGTCGCGCGAAGACAGAAGAGGCGCTTTTGGTGGCGTTTTACCTGACCTAGTCTCCGTTCTGATGTGCGCCGGGCGCCTGTGAACTTTTAGCTTGGGCGTAGGGAGACGGGCAGCGGGAGGGCAGGGGATAATTAAAATGGTTTTTTTTAATTATTTTTATTTTTGGCTATTTTGTACCGACATAATTAATCATCTTTCGTTGCTGATGAGAACTACCTTTGTCAGCCTCTGAAAAATCTCTTTATTTGAACCATGAAATATGATGTGGTTAAGATTTAGATGCTAGAGGCACCATTGATTTGTGATGATTTTGATTCAAAATTGCAAGAATTCAAATTGTGAATGATGGCACAAGCAATCAACATATTGACATCATTCTTGGCATTTTTTATCAACATGCATCTATATAATAAGGTACATAATATGTTGGCATGCTTAACCTCATTTCAAGATTTGTGTTTGTTGGTGTGATCACAAATCTTTAATAGTCTAGGTTGGCGATTGAGTACCATGACCTCATCTTCGTTGTTAAGAATTAGTTTGATGATCAACTTTTTTTTCATTGGTGAATTTTATTTTTTTTAAAGTGATTTTAGAGGTTTCATTTGCTAGAGTGAGAAAAACAATTGTCAAAATTGCTAGATTTCTATACTTGGTTTTTTCATGTATAGCCAAAATGTAAAAGAATGGTTATAGATTTGTATTTCATATTTGGTTCATAGCCAAATTTGGCTAAATCTTCCTAGGGATGATCATCATTTTTTAATATTTTCTTATGGGTGATAGTTACTTTGGCTACAAACCAAATTCTTTAAAAAAGACATTGCTAATGATGTTGGTTGTGATGGAGCTATGAAACATAGAACCATGTTAAATTATATGACATGTGAAACAACTATGACTGACAAACGCCAAAAGTTCATTGAGGAAAAACATATGTTTGAATTTAAGACAATTATGAGTTTGATTAACTTTTGGCCAAGTTGTGTTTACATTCAAATTGCTTGTTACATTTTGTTTTGAATTTAGGGTATAGACAGTATGCATTGTAGTTTTTTTCTCCTTTCTTTAAATGTGTTGGTTGTTGTTCATAGGTTTGTAATTTGCAAACAGGGCTTATGAAGAGCTTCAATGTGAAATGTGAACAAGGTTTAAAAAGGGGTTGCAAAACCAAAAGTTATGATGTGATGTTGAATTTTGTTAGAAAGATTTAGTTTGGTATGCAAACAAATGTTTTGTACATGTGGCTATTTTCCATTGTGTAGCTTGTAAATTTATATGAACTAGGAACACAAATGAATTTTAAACATATATATAATAAACTAGGAGATGCGATCTAAAATGTTGGAGTTGCAACTAACATGCCTATGAGAATAGTGGAGTTATTTGTCAAACAATATGGTTTAGTAAAATTTCGATTCACAAATGACCTTGAGGGCATGTGAATGATGGAAACCTATTGTATTAGGTTTTTTATTTTGTTGATGTATTGTTTGATGTCCAGACATACATGGAGATATTCAACAATGAAATATGTGATTTTAATGAATGTGGAGAGAATGTAATCTTTTTAATTTGTTTGGGAGGATGTATACAATACTTCTATAATTATGTTATTAATGTGTTTGAATATGAAAGTGTGATAGAGGGGAATAAAGTGTGTGAATTGCATTGTTGTGACAATTGAAGAGTTGTATAATTATAAAGTTTGATTACAAGTGTGGTTTTGTGTGAATCATTATGGTATGCTTGGTTTGATCAGAAAGTGATTGTGATTATTATATAGTCTTTAGTTTAGATTTTAGATGAAGGAATGAAAGAAGAAAAAAAATATTTTTGCTACAACAAATAGTTTGATATTTTTAAAATATTCTTATAATTTGAAATGAATTGGCTTTTGGTTTAGATTTGTTTTGTTGTGTTCTTATGGTGTCAATCCATGTTAAAAGGAACCACTACCAACTCCTTTGTGTAGTGTTTATAAATAATGGGTTAATCCATTAAAATGACATGGCAACATTGCATTTGTTATTGAAAGGAAATATTTTTGTAATCATAATTTACAAGTTGACATAAAAATTTTACAACTTAAAAACATGTTACATCATATTACTATGTAAAGATACATCTTTTAAAAATTCATAAATATGTCATTTTCAAATCATGTGAAAATATTTTTAAAAGTTCATTGAACATTGAAAACACTAATTACATTGTTTAAAAAATGGTTTTAGATGTTTTATGTTCATTAAATTCATTCCAAATTTATATGAATGTCCCTCATAATATATTACAAATATTATTATATATATGCATTAAAAATTTCAACATTAACTTGACATATCATTTAAAAACATATAAAATTAAACAATGGTTAAACATTTTGTGGGTCATTTTAGCATGGACTCACTCAAAAACATGTTGCAATTAAACTTAAATGAGCAATGATATCAACTTTGTTACATGTAATTGTCATGGGATTCTAGCATAGGCTTATCATTTGAATGAACATCAATTAAAGTTTTTATAAATTTGTTGGTTATGTCAATTTAAATTGATAACCCCAAAACCTAGACTACAAGTCGACCCAACTCCTTTTCAAAAACCTTAAACCCCTAGACCCGATTCTCGTCATGTTTTGGGGAAAGCAACACAAAACCTTATCCAAAGGTTTCTAGTAAAATGAAAAACTTTTAAATAACCTTACTTTTTAATTTGTTAGCCTATTTGTTGACTTTTCAAAAGACGTCAACATGAAACTTTAAGAACCTATTTTCAAGAATTTATCTTCAAGATTTCAATTTGGAGGGTCCAATTCTAGCAAAAGGCTAATCTCACAATCCAATGCCCGTTCATTCCACCAAAAGTGTGTTGGGTCAAGTCCAGGTCACAATAACCTGAACCTTCATGTTTAATGTTCGAAACTTAGGAACTTGCCAACACTCCCGCATAAAAAAAGCAAAGCTAAGGGCTCCCCATTGCTTATTCATCATACTCATATTCATTATCTACATCATCTTCTTGAACATTGTTGTTGCAACACTTTTTTAATCTTCACCTCTCTATATGTGGTTTTAATTCTTCTTCTTCTTCTTTTATGGAACTCCATATGTTCACCTATCAATGAATATGTACCCAATTTGCGATAGTTCATGTGGACTTCAAAAATGGAAGCAAAATGAAGTGTCGCTTCTTTTTTTTTTCCCCGATTTCCCTTTGGGATCATCCCAAGTCCTAGAATTGATTATTTATTCAGCTGAGCACTGGTGGGCTCATGTCATGGGGACCCTTTGTTTCAGCTTGTCGACACTTAGCCCTCAAAAATAAAAAACAAAGCTGGCATTGAGGACCAATTCTTACCAGCATGTCATAAGCCAACAACATTTAGGGCACAACTTTTGATGGGTCTTTTCACCACGATAGCAACATTAGAACTGCCTTTGTGCTTTTTCTTGTTGGTATTCGTAATAAGTTCACACTTCACACTTGATATGTAGATTGCACCTGGAAGCCTTGCTTAACATTCCAACGGAGAGTGAGACAAGCATTTTGTAGCTTAGAAGCTATAGCTAGTGTTGGGATTTTGTTAGTTGTTTTCTGATTGCAAAAGAGACAAGCATAATAGGTAGTGAAGGATAAAGTAAGGAAATATTTTGTAGCAACCTCTTATGGATTATCTAGACTTTTTTTTTTAAAGACTTTTTTTGAGGAATATCGTTGTGACCCAAGTCAACAACATATACTTATATCTTAGTAATAAAAATAATAAGGATTGCTAGATTTTGCTCCCTTGTCCACCTAGGACTCATTCTTTGATTTTGCCACTCACCGTGGTGTACTCTCTCAATTACGACATATTCAAAACTAATTCCCAATGTGTGGTTACAACCCACTTGACACAATTTTCATTTGCATGGATGAAGTAGGTAGGGAACCACATCATCCAAATTGTGGAAACCTAGGCTAGGTGGCTTTTCAATGGCCTTAATCCTAACGAAGAAACCAATACTCCTTAGTTATACTCGAAACCGCAAACCATGTCAACCAATGTTTTTTTTTTTGGGGTCTAACAACAATCATGATCTTCATTGTGGAGGATTGTGTTTGCACAAAGTACCCTCTTCAAATTGCCCTTTTTTCACCCAAGATAGCAAAATGCAAGAAAGTGGTTTTGGGTTTAATTGCTTTCCAAGCCCTAAGGCCATCTACACCCCCCTCCCCAAAACATACAACATGCACAAACATTGTTTGAAAACAATCATTGAAGGAATAAACTACATAAACCAAGAAAAGAAAAGTTTAACATGCATTTGCTTGTTTGCAAACCGAGTATGTAATTTGCGCATTTGCTTAATCAACATTGATCTTTTGTCTTAGTGCGTGCAAGTTTGTTTCTTGTTCTATGTGCATTTGTGACTAAGTCTAAACATGATTTGAAACATCTTGAAGTGATGGAAATGAGTCCCAATGATAACACAACTACTCCTTGAATAGTTGCAATTTTTCTTCCCTCCCAAGCCCTAGGTCAAATGCTGTTTCTTACGATTCCAAGATAATGGTCCTTGCGCTCAGCATAAATAACAAATAAATTTGCTTTGCTATGGCCTTGTAAACACAATTATTGAGTGGGTTAATAATAACCCAAATATACATGTGTGCAAATATCAGGGTAAATATATGCTCCCCATTCCCATCAGCTGTATGTATATATATATTCCTTGTTACCCTTTTAATTATCATACTCGAATAGTAAATATTTCACACTAGTAAATATTTCTTACATGTTCGTAATGCCAATTGCACAACTAATGGTCTTTTTCGACTTGTCAATTGTTTCATACTTGTACCCATGTTATAAATATTTTTATAAACATAAATATAAATGTTTGAATTTAGCCATTATTATACATAGAACAAATATAATAAGATAAAGTATAGCATACTTGCCCTATCCTTTATCTTGTGAGAAAGGCAAATGTTGGTTATTAACCTTTATCGTTGCATGGATTGATAATTTGAAACCCTTATATATATCCTTACGTGACTTAGGAAAATTTGAAAATCCCGTGTATATATATATACCTTTACCCAGATGATATACATTTGCATGCATGCATGCATGCATTTTGCATAGGCTACTTGTTGATTTTGTTTGGTTTTGAAGTTGGTATGAATGGACCTGCCTCATCATGCAGATTTGATGATCCCTTGAAGAGAAAGGGAGGAAGGGGGAAACAGCCTTCAAACAAAGACAAAATCTTGGGTGGCTAACCATTATATTTCTAACCAGTATTCTAATGCAAGCGGAACCGACCATGAATTTAATAATTGGAGAGCATGTCCACCAATACCCACTATTTGGGCCTCTATTACTCTTTGCCACATGTAACATAAAGTGTTAATTATTCCCCCATCCCCACCCTAAAACATAAGAAAGTTGAACAATATAAAGTGCGACACTTTTGAAATGTCCACACCTCTCTACCAATCACTCTCAATGGCCAATCAAAACCAGTCATTTCTTGAAGGGCACTGTATCATCTATGCATATTTTTTTCTTACAAAACATTTTCACTTATTTCTTTTTTTTTTCAGTGTGTTCTTTTGCCCAATTTTGTAATGTAGCACAAGATGGATGAAGATTTAGCCAAAATTTCACTAGCTGAACTCGATATAAAGGTCAAAAAAAAAATTAAGCACCCTTCTATAATTCTGGGGACCTTGCTGAAAACTTGTATAGCATTTTGGTGAAAAAAAAATTTCTACTGCAAATCTGGGGAATTTGGACCATTTTTTGGTTTTAAAAATCCTTTTGTTTTAAGTCACAAATTATAATCAGGTTTTGGGGATAAAAATTTTGTGAAAATTCACCCCCAAAAAAATCATTGGATAAGTGGACAAAGTTGTTAAGAATAAAAAGCCAAAAACAATAAAGCTTAGCCATCTCGACACACACACACACACACCCCCTATTTGGGCCTCTACTAATGTTTATTAGATCCACAATAGAGTGCTAATTATTTCCTCGAATTCCCGCACATAAACATGCATAATTGGACAATATAGAATTTGAAACGATTTAAATGACACAACATGGACATATCGATTTTTTAAAAAACATTCATTTTCTTGTACTCACCCTTTTAGAGTTCATTGTCTCTAATGTTATGTATGTACATGTCCAAACTTGAAGGCATTATTTCATACCAAAATACTATGTACACAGGTCATTACACTCCTGAAACCCCTGAAAATGCTCCAAGATAGAAAAGAGGAGAGAGTCAAAACCTTTTTTTCACTGGGCAAAGTTTTGCCAAAAAAGCATAATTGAACTTTTTAAACTAAAAAATAAAGCAATTTGAGAGGGTTTCAATGGCCAAAAGTAAGAAAACCTTAAGTAAAACTATTCGGATTTCTATACTTGGTTTTCAGTATGTAGCCATAAATATAGAAGGGTTGATTATTAAGATTTGTAATTAATTTCTTGTTTATAGACAGATTTGGCTAAATCTTCCTACAGATGATTCCCTTTTTTTTTCTTCTTTTTTTTTGGACACATCTTCCCATGGATTGTTCACTACTTAGAAGTTAGGCTACATTAAAAAATCACTAAAAAAAGCCATTAATCCTAGAGATAGGTGAAAACACCTAACATTAATTCCTAGTAATGTGTATATATATTCCACCTATGGATGAATAAAAGCCATTTAGGTTTTCATATATTAATTCCTAGTAATGTGTATATTCCACCTATGGATGAATAAAAGCCATTTAGGTTTTCATACACTAATTCCTAGTAATGTGTATGTATATTCTACCTATGGATGAATAAAAGCCATTTAGGTTTTCATACATTAATTCCTAGTAATGTGTATATTCCATCTATGGATGAATAAAAGCCATTTAGGTTTTCATACATTAATTCCTAGTAATGTGTATATTCCACCTATGGATGAATAAAAGTCATGTAGGTTTTCATCACCTAGGTTTCCCCCCCCTTCCCCTTTATCATTTCACCTAAAAGAATGTTTAGAGACTAACCCTAAATCTTTGGGAGCTTCCCTAAATTTGGTGTGTCAAGAAACAACTCAATTCCTTAAAACCAATACTATATTTTTCAACTACTAAAATTAGCACCCACCCCCACCAAATCAAAGGTTTTTGTCGTGTGATTTAATTCTCCTGCCGACAAACGACAGTGCGCCGACCTGACGTAACTAATCCCATACCCCAATGGTTATTGAATTTTAATTCAACCTCGGAATTAGGACCCCCCCAACCCCCCCCTAACGCCCTCAAAACAAACCTCCTCATGGTCCACCTCGCCACTCATGTGGAGCCCATAAATGGAAGACATTAAGTGACCACATTTAATGTACCCCTAACACCCCCCCGCCTTCACTTCCCATGTTTCTCACATCTATTAATACAACCTTCCTCCTCCCCTTCACAATAGAGTCATTTTTATTAGTACTTATAGTAGTAGTACCCTATTAGCTGGAGTTTGTGCATTATATAGAAAAATAAAACCAAAAACAAAAAACAACAACTAAATAAAAGAATATGGCAACAATATTCTTCTTTTTTTGCATTTAATTATAAGATTTTGAGGTTCTTTTTTTTTGGTTTGTGTATGTGTGTTTTTTTTGGTGGGTCATCAATGATCATACCTATGAGATTTGAAACAATGCGGATGAAATACTAATTTTGAAGTTTTAGGGTTTCAAGTTTCAACAAGTTACCCATGGGAATACTTGTTACTTTTCCCAAAAAAAACCGTCTATTGAGCTTAATAAGTATTGTTAGATTGGTCTGACTCATGTATTTGGATGTAAAGTGTAAGGTTAAATGGTGCAATGTAGAGTTGGGGAGATTACATACAACATCCCCAATCACAAAGAAACTCCTCCCCTCTTTGGGCCCCTCCTAATCTTGCCCTCCTCTCCTCTCCTCTCCTTTTTCTCAAGCCAATTATGCACATCTTGGTTGCAAGGAATAATTATCTTGAGCATCCAACTCTCGTGACATTGTTGGGACCATTACTTGTAGCCATAGTAGTGTACACAATGGGACCATTACTTTGTAACAAAAGTAATGTACACAAATGAGACGGGTATTAATAATAACTAGTACCTTGTTATTGTTGTCAATTGTTATTGAAGATGGTCTATTATTACTCATGCTCTTTCTACTTGGCTGTAATTGCCCTATTTCAAGAGAGGAAAAGGCCCCTCTCTGGATGTTAGCAAATCACTAAGAACTCTATCTTCTGTCAGTTAATATTCTTTTATTCTTTATATACACCTCCTTTCTCCTTTGGATTTATGAATGCTCCCAGTAGCTGCATAAGTCAATGTTTATAAAAGCTTAATTTATAACAAGTCAAATTAGCTACATATTTTGTTCCTTTTTCTTTCTCTCTCTCTCTTTTTCCCTTTTCTTCTTTTTTCTTTTTTTGGACATATTTGAGTTGCTATCTAGTCATGAAGAATTCTGTGTTTATGCAATTTGCGGTGGGTTGAACATGTCAATCCAATCATCCATTGATTGGTTTGTTAATTTGCTCGTCATGCATGGGGTGATGAGGATTTGTATGTGATTGGATGGATCTCTCCGTGGTGGGTTGAAATGTTGGTGTGATCTTTTTGCACAACATGGGTGTTGTTTTGGGTGTGAACAAAATGTGATTGAGAGCTTTGTTGGTGATGGGGTTGAGAAGTTGACATGCATTTGTTGCCTAGTATGGGGTGTAGTTTTTTTAACATGAACAAATGAAATTGAAAGCTTTTATTGAGGTCCATACCATTTCTCTCCTTTTTCTTTTTCACTTTTTGGTTTTGTGCTTATAGGGGACAAGACCATGCCCCCAAAACTAATGTCAGTCATATATATATATAGAGAGAGATATATATATATATATAAGAACATATTATTGATTTTAATCTTGATTTAGTCCAAAATATCTTGAGCTCACTCCCAACATGAGACAATGTGCCAACCACTCATGTAAGAAGAGACTCTTTAGTCTTATTAGCATTGGGTAGGGTCAAAAGTTTGAGAGCATTTGGAGATGTGGAGACCAGTGTAACTAGCACACCCCCCCATACCCCCACCCCGACCAGCCTCTTTGTCTAAAATCAAAACAGCAGTTTCTTTCATACAACAACAGGTTGTTGGATTTTAGTCCTGGTCGGAAACCACTTCTTGTTGTTGGCAAAGCCAAAAACAAAACAAAGGACAAAAAGCATAATGGAAAATAACAACCACCACGAAGACAACATTATTAATAACAACCCAATAACAAAGCTAATAAACTAACACAAGTGGCTGAGGGGCTTAAAAGATTGTCCTAGATTTGAACATGAGGGAATTGCAGCATTAAACTAGGATCTTTCAAATGCAGCTGCAATATTCGAAGGTCAGAGTGTAGAATGCAGCGTACCAAAAGGGTCACTTACACACCCTCTCATGGCTACCCGAAGGGCATCCTCCACATTATTTTGCAGTCACTTTTTGAAATCCCAATGCAAAAGGATTCCACAAGTAAGATTCTGCAGAAAACACCCAAGTTATAAAATGTGTAGCATATTAGCCTGCACAAACACGCAACTATCTACTGAAGTTGCAAAAATTTGTGTGCATCTATCATTTGTGTGCAACTATCTACTTAAGTTGGAAAATTTTGTGTTTATTTATCATTTGTGTCTATTCTCATGAGAGGTTACATACTGTTTCGAATGCACTTACCCAAGCATGGAAGGTTTTGATCAGTATTGGCAGATTTGGGGTGTTTACTATTTGACAAGTTCAAGTCCAGGTTTTAAGTTAAGTTTTGGGTATACAGACTTGAGGTTCAGAAATTTGTTAAAAGTGGATTTGGATTCAAACTTTGAAATAGTCTCTTTGCTGAAAGTGAAACTCAAACCTGAATAAGTTCTTTTCCTTAGGTTCTCTAATGATATAAATACAAGGGTTTTTTTTAATGCAATACTCAGGCCTTGATTTTTTGGTTGTGATGATTCAACTTTTAGTAAAACTTATGGGATATAGGCCTAAACATGTTGCATTGTCAAACAAAAGATGAAAAAGTTATGAATTAGATAACTTGTGAGAGTGTGCAGGTTATTGTGAATAGGTGAGGAGTGTGAACATCAATACTATTCACATTAGTTGAGCACACTTGAACTAACTATTAGACATAACCTATAATGCATAGGTTCAAGAGCAACCTCGTAATCATTTTATTTGTGGAAGAATTTTTTTTAATTAGCTTGTAGATGGATGAAAAAACATGTAACCCTCCCCTCAATGGAGAAAAACTAACCTATGTCTATGTAGACGAATTATATTTTAATTTTAAAGGAGGGGGTGGTTATGCATCATGAGCAACTAGAAGAGGGCCAATTGGAAGCTCAAGAACCTTTGCACTCTCAGTAATGTCACCACCTTCTGGTTTAGACCCAAGGTTATGATGTGAAGAGTGAGGAGGCCTTCCAACCCATCATTTGTATATATGGAAACCCACCATTTTGATGGGTGCCAATGGTCTACCCTATGACTTTACACTTCTGCATTAAAGACATTCTGATCAAAAGGGTCTGTCACTAGTTGCAGAATGACTCTAAATTTAGACTGTTTAGACCCTACTCAGTATGAGCTCCTATCTTTCACAAATCAGGTGGTAGTTGGATCACAGCAAAGGTGCCGCTGAGGATTGAAAAAAGTTTCAGATACCAACAACTCCCTTAATTTTGACCATACTAAATAAATTTCAGAAAGACAGGTGACATTTCATGGAAATTCATACTTGCCGGCTTGTTGTGTCCCTAGATGGTGAAAAGGAAAATAACCCACCTGCTGGCTTGATGGCTTTGCCACTTATAGCAAGTTTAAACCAGAAAAATTTTAAATAGGAAATGTTCCATGAAGTCTCCCAAGAAATGAACTCACAGTTCATAATGATACCTTTTCAACAAGCCTCAAAATGTGTGACCAAATCATAACTACATTGTTCCATAGTATCTACCTCCCAGGAAGAGCCAACAAATCATGTACTAGTAAAAAGGCATGATGCTACATTGTTATTTACATCCACACCTTGGCCCCTTCAGCACAACATGTTTGTTGAATAATTGATTAATTTTGAGAATTCCATTTCAACAAATGATTTATTTACAAATATTTCATCAGATCTTTTAATTTCCTTCAGGAAAAACAAATCTGAAATTATTATTTTTTGAAAATTTCAACATTTATGAAAGTAATATAATTAGTGTCCAACTGGTCCAGAACTGGTCCAGGTCCTTCATTGTCTTATGAAAGTGAGTGACTCTTGCCAATAAATGCCTATAGCATTGCATTGCATAAGAAAGGTAAGGCAACACAACCCCACATATTATTTCAGTTTTTATGAACTTGATTTTGAAGGGGCCTGCATGCACCGCCAATTTCCAAAGACTATATAACAATGCAAAGAAATCACCAAGTTGAAGGTTTCAAAAAAGTGGGTACAGTTTTGAGTTCAGTGCACTACACTGAAAAGCAGTGTTAAGAATATATCCAGCAGTTGAAATATTCAAAACTGGGTACATGGATTCAAGCTTCAACTGAAGAAAAAGAACTTCTTTTTTTACTTATTGTTAATGCCTCCAAGGACAATCAAGGTAAATGAAGAATCAGCTAAGCATACATCATGCACATGGATCCAGATTTCTTTTCAGAACTTAAAATTTCTCATTGAGACAAAGCTGATCCTTGCTTCTTGCCAGAAGGTAATTAGTTGAGGAGTTGTTGCTATGCTCGGAGTTTGTCACAACAACATACCTGTTATTGGCCACTGAATGCGGCTGTCAGAGAAAGGAGAACAGCTGGCAATAGAATGCCATCCTTTTTGGGTCTTGAAAATGGAATTTGCTGTCCATTGAACTGATATGAAACGTCTGCCATCCATTGAAGTGAAGCAAAGCAGGCCTATCCACTCTTGTTGCCATCAACTTGGTAGATTATGAAGCTGCTTTTAGTGATCAGCTTTTTGCTCCATAGCCTCCTGCAGCTGCACTTTTGAGATACCATGGGTAACTTGTATGCAACACATCGCATCCTCAAAGATACCTGAGTTGTGGGAAAATTGCAGTGTTCGACCAACTTCTTGCTAGCAGTACAGTGTGTCCTCCTAAGATATCCGGATCACAAACCATGGATCCCTCAGTCTATGGACATGGGTTCAGCCTGGGAGCATCCATGTCAGGGCTTTCAAATTTCTAGTGGTGAGGTAAAGGGATTTGCAGATGTTGCTCTTTATGCTGACAGATTTCTGATCTGCTGCAGCTTCTGAATGGAAACCCTGTCACAAATCTTTACAAAATACCTGTTTTAAAGTCTGTGCTGGTGCCATGTCAAAAACTTGGTAAAGCAATCATGGCGCATAATGATCTCCAATATCTGAAAGAGATAACTCCATGCAATTTTCACCACATCCATGGGGTGCAATAGGAACTTGGATGCTTCCAGATATGGACCCCAATTAACTCAGTTAAGTCAGTACCTTCTCTTTTAAAAAGGTTCAAAATGAACAGGAATACATGCTGCAAAACCTCTCAAAAATCTTGGCTGAAACCCCATGGCATAAAAACATACCTAGGCCTTCGATAATCATGTGCAAACTGGAGTCAAACAAGCTTCACTCTCTCTTAGTTTTTACATACACTTGATACTCCAGGAAGCCAGCCCAGAACTCTTCAGAAACCTATAGAAATTGTTGTTGGGCCATGAACTGCAAATGTATATTACAAGACTAGAATTCCAGTGTGAGTGAAACACACATATATACAAAGTCCAAATTTAGCCTGCCTTAGGAATGCCATCTAAACTTAGCCACCCCAGCATACAGGGGAGGTCGTATTTCTTGTGCTGTGAGTTGGGTTACCACAAAGAAGCTTCCTCAAAAATGCTGGAAGACATAATCTCTCCAACTATCAACAGAGGCCTTCATCTTGCAATGGCACCTCTGCTCCTTGTGCTCAGATAGGATAGCAGGAATATTGCACCTACCCTGCCAACATATACTGGAGTGGAGAACTCAGTGCACAACTCCATGGTGGAGGTCACAAAGTTCTTTTAACCAAAACACGCATTTGATCCTCCACACATTTCAGTAACAGCACCATCTGCTAGCATGCTGATAAGACAGTTGGCACATCTTTTCATTTGACTTTTCTCTGCACATGAGACCTCCAGTTCCCATACTCAAGTTCTTCTAGCCTGGATCACTTTACAATCCCAGCTAAGTTTTTCAAACAGTTAGTCAAGACTTGAGCTGCCATCCCACAGACTACACTCACCTTCCTGCTAATCTCAATCCCCTAAAAAGACCAGTTTCATTATCAAGTTGGAACACAATCAACATAATGAATTTCAACAGCACACATTTAGGTACAACTTTCTGAAGGTGAAGAGCTCAACAATTCTACCCTTAACAAATCAAAAAACATTCTCATTGATAAATATCTGACATTAATGTAGAGGCACACAATGAAGCAAGAAAGAAAGAAAACTGTCATATATAGACATTTCTTTGTTCTTGGATTGAAACAGCCAGGACAGACCTGAGGTGGGGAACACAATTGAGTGCAGTCATATCTTTGTCATTCAGAAAGTATCAGACCATTGCCTCTTCATGAATGGCAGACACTAACTGCCGTAACTCCCCACTGACACCACCAGCTCCCAACAGTGGGTGCATAAGAATGAGTTCAAAATTTTCAGAGAAATAACAATGCTAAAATTGGAGTCCTGATTTTCTTTCTACACAAGCACTCAGAAGACACAGTCATGATGACCACTGGCACTCAAGAGGCCTGGCTGATCAAAGGAGTCAATGGTATCCTCCTCCAAGCTGCTTCGGATTCAACCAAATGTAAAATGACTGTCAGAAGACCCTTTAGCTTTGTCAGTCAAACTGGATGCCACCCCCCTCCAACTCAGATGATTCATATGTGAATGATTACAACCTTGTTCCCCCACCTGCCCCAGAGCTCAGGGGTCATGTTGGCACATGCATTCTGAAATTCTGGGCAACTAGAAAGGGTAGTAGTACCTCCCATATAAGTACCTTATACCATGGGGAACAGAAAAGATAAAGCGATAAATATTACATTGAAAACTAGTGATGACTTATGTGGCTCTGACTGCAAAAGGCACTTCCTGGTGAGTAATCATGTTACCAATCACAATATACTATTAACCCTGTGCAAGGACTAAGCTCACAGATCTATTGAAAGACCTACCATACTGAACACTATTTGGCTGCTGTAACAGTGTGGCTTTGAGGAGATAGGAATGGTCACAATAAACAAAGTGCTGTGAGCCAAAACCATCCTAAATATGGTACATGGTCTAACATAATCTAATCCTCACTGTTAACTTAACATGGTTGACTTCCTGACAGCCAGATCTGTTTTGTTGATGCCCAAAATCCAATGCAAAACTGGAGTCTGATGTGTGGGATTTGCTGAGTAGCCTCTGCCTATTGTGTAGGCACCAAGGAGTATGTCACCCTGAAAGTTGCTGAAGACATTAGATGCTTGGAGGCACAAAACTATCTTGTACAGCACCTACCACCCCTTAACTCAAACATCAGAACCTGACACTGCAACCTAATCTCAAAATAGGTCAGGTCACTTATTGAGGATTATACCTCACAAATAAATAGGGGTAGTTTCATTAAGCAAGCCTATGTTGTCAGGACATGGACCAATGCATAATCCAGTTTGCATTTTGCAGCTACAAGAATTCTTGGGCTCAAATTCCTAATGAAGAAAAGCTCACCTAGCTCTTAAGTTTTGCAATGGAGAAACCTCAATGGTGGCAGATCATTCTCCAGAACAGGACTTTCAGGCATCTATGGCATTTTATCTTTCAAGCCGTCTCTCTGCTTCTGCAAGCCACACTTTCCACAAACGTTCAAGGAAGAGCACAAAGTGGACCTGCCAAATCAAGAAAAGAATGAGCAAGGTCAATTGTCAGATCAACTGAGTCAGAAGTATCTGAAACTACAGTTTGCTCATCTAGAAGGTATGGACTTGCAGACTTTTCATTCTGAGTGTGTGCCAACTGCCTGGAGTTAGACAAAAGGAGTCACTGCCCTTCAAGTTCAATACCAGTTATGCCCACGATGCAGAAGTCCCCTACAGTAAATAATAGCACATGACTGACACAGTTGCAAGCTCAACTTAATGCCAAACTGAATGCTTGAACTACATCACTCTGGCTGCAGAAAGGGACAAGCAAACTTGCCTCCAAGAGACCAGCTGATGTTTCTTGCACTGTTGCAATTGCAATTTCTGCTGCTTCCTTGTATGGATAACTGTCATTCACACCTCTTATTAGTCCCTGTAGTACACCATCTGCAGATACTGATCAAACTGTAGACAGGCATCAATCTCATAAAGAACTGGAGCAACAATGCTGGGTGCTTGTGGTCAGTGGGAGGATGCTGCAACTTACCCATACACTCCACATGAAATGGCAGGAAATGCAATGTACTTTACACCAGCTTTAGTAGCCACATCCATAGAACTCCTGTAAACAATTAAAACCAGATGTTCAAGTTGAATGACCTTCACAAATCCTCAATCTGGTTACTTCCACAAAAACTACACAGTTCATGCCCATTATTGCAGCACTACCATCCTTTCAAAGATATACCTGTATGCTTTAGCCAAAGGCTCTGCAGAAATCTCATCACTTTCATAGATTGGCCCCACAGTGTGAACAACTTTTGATGCTGGGAGATCGAATCCTCTGCACACAGCACCATAGCTGTTATCATACTACATACATGCACATGAGTGAAGAATTTATGGCAAGAAGTTCTGAAATTGGTGGAAGAATCCAATGTAGTACCTCGTGATTACAGCAGACCCAGTTGGGCATCGCACACCTCTCCTCACCTCTGGTTCAGCATAGCATGCTGCTAAAAGCTTGGGCCCTGCTGCTCTATGTATTGCTACATTTATCAAGAAAAGTTCACAATTGCAGAGGTAGAGATATTTAGCTAGCTTTCCATAGACAAGCTTCTAGTAAAAAAGACTGTATCTGTTTACAATCTTAGGCTTGACTAAGTCATATAAACCTTGGAACTTCATTGCAGACAGGAAGCCACTCTCACCATTAAAATTTAGGTCTTATTCTTCTAAAGGCACATGAGACCACTAAACAAGAAACAAAAGATATCTGATAGATTGTACCAGGATTCTTGACAAGACTACCCTACCAACACAGATGTCAAGTTTAAGCAACAGGAAAAATCAGCACTTGCTTTCTACTAGAAAAGAATGTGCAAATCACAATTTCAGATTGAGGATGGAGCAAATACCTCCATCAACACCTCCCCCACCTAACATTGCTTCATTCGCAGCATTCACCTGCACAAAGCAACCATCAGCTTCCCTTCCTTACTTCAGAAAGAAGCTATAATTTGCTAGTAAGACGCACAAGATGAACTTGGCAGAGAGGCGGACAAAACCTTCCTTGATTCTTGTACAACACAATTGCCCCTCTGCATAAACAATGCCTTCACACACATAAAAGAGCATACAAGCTCTTTTTCTCCGCTCCCTCAACGATGTGAATAGACAACTTGCCGATCTGATTGAAACCAAGACTAAATGAGAGAGGGCGGAGACAATGTCAAGTTCATTGTCAAGCTTCTTATTTGCAAAAACGATGCGAGCTAGGAACTTACAATTGCGTCTGTCTCTCCGTCAACAGACCATTTGGTAATATCGCCTTGATGGAGCACCAGGGAGCATGAATCAGTGAGGCGGAACCACTCTCCCTCTCGTTTCCTCTTCTTCCTCTCCAATCGGCCGTTTTTCTCTCCATCATCGCCATCCGCAGCTGATCCTCCACCACCGTCCGGCGACCTCAGCCCTGGGCCCCACCCCAGTCCGGCCCCCATCGGCAATGAACTTCCTCCTTCGTTGTGATCCAGTCCTTCTTCGTCTCCATCCTTAACCGACATCATCCGCTGTACAAGAAAAGCTCCGGTTTCCTCCTTCTCCTCTTTACAAGCAGCCGAGTCCTCAACACCGGTGTTTTTTCCTAAGAACCGGTGCAAACTGTTATCGCTTCTTGCCGAAGAACCAAAACCCCAACCATGAGCGAAAGAAAACCTATCACACGAGGTCAGATCCACCAGAGCCCTCGAATTGGTTGAGGAAGAAGGAGGCAAGCAAAGGCGAGCGAGGGAGCATCGCCACAGCGACTCGAGCACTGGAAGTAGCACCGATCGAACAGAAGACGATGACGAAGACGTTGCGCAAAGCCGGACGAGATGCATCTTCAGGTCTCCCTTGGCTGTTGCAACCCAAAACAACGACAACAAAGGAAAACCATCGAGTATCTTCTCACGTATACATACGTACATAAGCTTAACTTTTAATAAGTCGTTATTTCGTTCAGTGAAATTAATACTAAAAAACCAGTCTAGGTAGGGCGTTCTTAGGATGGGCCTATTATCGTACTCCCTGCTCAGATTCGGCAACAAACAAACTGGTGAACAATTAATTAAATTTTAAATCTTAACTTTTGGCACTTGGTTTTTTCAATTCTGAATTTTTCAGCAAGTAATGATTATACAAAATAATCAACAAACAAATTCTTGTTATGTTAATGGGACAGTCTAGTGTATCTATGTCTAGATTCTAAACTGTTTCAATCTTAAGTTCTTGACGTTTAAGGTTTGCAATGCAAACTGGACAGTTATAAACTTTGCAGATTCTTAATTTTATGATAATTATAACTTTTTTGGCATAAGTAATGAATATTTTTTGAAAATTTTGAGAAATCGAAAAATAATTTAATCTATGTCGAAACCATTCATGTACTGCAGTAGTCTGGGCCAAAAATAGTTTGGAGAGTTAGCCTAGAATCGTCCATTCTGGTTTCAACTAGCAAAAACTAAATCAAAACAAGATCTGATTTTTGGAATTGAAATCAGGTTCTCAAAAAAAATTTAAGGAATCAAAATTGAAACCAGAACCACAATGTTGTTGTTTTTGAAGACCCAAAACTGGAACCAGGATTTTTTATTAAAAAAAAGACTAAAAACACAGCCTTACGGATTGTTAACCTGATGAAACCCTGCCAAACCTTATAAAGAGAAAGCACCCAAGAATGGCCAAGACAAAGAAACAAATCTGAAGGACGAAAGTCCAGGCCAGCAAACAGCCCAAAAGAGGCGTGCCACACAGAGAAAGGGGAACCACTAAGTACCAAAACCTCCACCAGTCGCATGTTAACGTGCTTTTAATAGGCAGAGCTTTGGTTTGAGTTATGATAGAACAGCCCATGAGTGATCACTTAAGGTAGGGTTTGCTCCCTGTTTTGGCAGGAGGGCCCCATTGTTTATGGTGTCCAAAGAGTAGATGAAGCCCTCCTCTTGGCACATTTATTGCACTAAAAATTGGTAAAAATGAACTGGAGGCAAGAAAGCTACAGCCCCCTGGAGTAAGGGGGTGTCGCTTTTTTTTTTTTTTAAATCAGACTGAACAACTAATAGCCTAATTTTCATTCTCTCAAAAACTCTTTAAATATTACTCTGTTGCTTTTAGAGTTAGAAGATGATTTGTAGACCTTCAGATCTCAATGCAGTTTAAATCACACTCAATTTGAAAAAAATGAGAAAGTTATGCATTGTTGAAGTAGGAGGGGTCAGAATGAAAAAAATGAAAAAAAAACTTGTTATGTAATTTTTATTTTTTTTAAATTTTTACTGCTCTTTTTTGGCTGCTCCTTTCGCTTTGCATTACAAAGATGATTGGTAGAGCTTGACAAGGTGCTCCTATAACATTTTAAATCACTCAACATGTAGAAGAATTAACAAAGATTTTGCCAAACCGATCGATGATGGGCCTACTTGTAAACGGCCTAGAACCAGATCTGATTTTTAATATCAAAATTGGGACCCTCCAGGTACACTTAATACTAGTTACGATAACCTTAATTTGTTTACCGTTTATTGTTTACAATTTTACATCCGTTTGGGACCAGAGAATCCATTAGACGAAAGGTAAATCATGGAGGACAAATTGTGCTCTAATACTGGTAGCATGCCACAAACTTGGCCAAGGCGACCATGTTCATAGTCTGCATAAGCTTAGCAAGAGTGCTCAGCAAGGGTGAGGGGCAGGGCCGAACAAAAGCGTTCCCTAACTTTCTGTGTATTTGGACAAGCAAGGAGCAAATGTTTTTCATCCTCTACCTTCCCCAAGTCGTAGCCTCAACAAAGCCTCTCAGTGTATGGCACGCCCTTTTATGCACCTAGCACTACCTCAAGCTATGTGTTGCCACACCGAAACCGGGCCAGAGCTTTCCGAAGCTGAACACAACTAATGTCACACAAGTAGCATTCACTCTCATATGACATACCCTTGAAATACAAGTATCTTGTCTGTACGCTGGTCCTGATCTCACGGTTGGTAAAAAACTTTTCAATGAAAGCTAGCCGCATATTATCCTTCACCATTTTTACACTCAACATTGTGTGGGGAAAACCTGAAGGGGTGGGGCCCCAACCTCCTGAACTCCCACCCGTACTTTGTGCGCGTTGCACCAAGGTACTTCGCTCTCCACCCAACCTCTTACCCATGCTAGACGGGTCGGATGTATGTGCGTTGTTCAAAAATCGTTCCCAGCGGCAATTCAACAGTCCCCACTTAGAATGCCCGGGTCGTTGCAAACTAAGGCGCCGTTTCTAGTGGTGGTTGAACCGGAGGCAAAAAGCTTGCCACCTCCTGGGGCTGATTCTGGAATAGCCATTTTTTCACGGATCCAACCCAATATTTCTTTCCCATAGCAAGCATAGTGATTTAGGCTTCCCATGCCTTTCCCAAGATGCGATCGTTAGTGACCATGCTCACACGGTTATAGTACAACAACGTTTATCCCCATGCAAGATGTTCAAAGGGGAATTTGCCAAATTCTGCCAACACGATGGACGTGTTGATTGTTTTTCGCACCCCGAGCAGGGACTTGAGGAACCCTTGGTACACTACTTCAATAACCTTTATTTCTTGTAATCCACCCAAACATCACAGGCATAACTTGCAGTGGAACGCACCAACATGTTAAAGAGGTCACAACATAACTTAATGTCCATAATACGTAGCTTCGCACAGCAGCGGTTCAATGCGAACAACAAGCACCTACTGGCAGCTGTTAGATGTTCCATTACACTATCCAAGTTCAAGGTGGTCTCAAGCAAAATCCCCAGGTATTTGAAGGTTTACACACGCTCAATAACGTCACCTTCAAACACAAACTTTTAGCATGGGTCAGCAGAATTGAACACCATGACTTTTGTTTTTTTCACGTTCACTATAAATCCACATTTAGCACAAAACTGCTGGAATGCGTCTAATTGTTGCTATAGTCCCACCTTTGACTCCGATGACAGAACACGGTCATCTGCAAAAGTAACAACCATATGTGCATGTCTGTTAGGGCCAGTGCATCGCATTATCAACCATCCAAGCGCCCCTCTACAGCATCTAAATATAACCCAAACAATAGGGGGCTGAGAGGACAACCTTGTTTCACACCTTGTTAACACTTAAAGCTGGAGGTGACACTCTCACTTGAATGGTTGATGCGTACAGTATCCTTGGCATACATCGTCTATAGGAATCGCAAGAAACGTCCCTCCACCCCGAGGCTAGCCAACACCTGCCATAGCACTTCACGCAGCACAATATCGAATGTTTTTTTTAAGTCCACAAAATAAAAATAGATAGGCTTTTTTTTTGTCTTGCTATGTTCTATCAAAGTTCGCAATATGAAGAGTTGGTCAATGGTGTGGTAATCTTTGTGAAACCCAACTTGACCCTTGGCACACAGCCCATGTTGTTTAGCCCACTTGCTCAACCTTTTATCAAGTATCATAACGAACAACTTTGCTAAGATAAACCCAACCATTATCCCCCTATAGTTGTCAAATTTGGAGGCATCACCCCCTTTAAAAAACACATGGACCACCCTAGTGCAAAGGGCTTTTGGAAAGCCTTCCGCTAGAAAGCAATTAAACATTGTCAATAGTGGCATGTGTAGATCTCTCTCACATCAAAAATAAATTCAACTTTCATACCATCCAAACCAACAACTTTGTTCCTTTGTAGTTTTTTCAATGCTTGAAGTAGCTCAACAAGTGTGATATCTATGTTCAAAGTGTGGCTAGGTGGAGGTTTGGTCACTTGAGCCGAATGATTAGTTCGTAACCATATGGGTGGCAGACACTAGCCAACTAGCCTGCGAAAGCCTTCCAAAAGTGTAGCTACATTGATCTTGTCCACAATAGGTGCCTTTGGCCAGTACTTTTTCCAAAATGAAAGCGCATCCACCTTGGTAAGCGCACACATATGTTGAGTTCTTGCAGTTTCCCAGAAAATTCTTTTCCTTTTTAATAATTTTAAAATTTACTTTCTTGATCTTTAATAACATGCGAATCGATGTTGGCTTTCAACCAGAGCCTCAACTCACGTTTCGTTGTACGACGGTCAATGTCAAACCAGGGTTTATGGTAATGTCTCTTTATGCAAAATGTTTGTTACCAAAAGTAAGTTTTGCTACAACACTCACACACTACTACAATAGGTCAACTAACTTGTCTACCCCTAAATGCCCAAATGAATCAACAACCCACAAGTTTCCAAGACTCATTGTTAGGGCAAGCTGATACTCTTCAACTTTTGATTTATCATATTTGAACATAGGCAAAAATAATTTGGTTACAACCATATGTTATGGTTCAACAAAGTTATAATCGATGTTCAACCATAGGCACAACGGCCTATGGTCAAAATCTCCCCCCATCGCGTAGTAACGGGTGTCATCTATTATCACCTCGAGGTGTGTAGCAGCTTACCAAATTGCATGTGAACCAACAATATAATCGATAATGTTGCACCCCCCATTTGCCAAGCAACTAAACTCCTTTGATTCGTCACTAAGTGTCCGACCATTGAAGATGAGCAACCCAACGTCACAACATAGGTCCAAGAACTCACATCCCAAGTCACTAACACTAACGTCGCGATTTTGTCGCTTAGCCACAACACTTGGTTGCTTAGTCTCAACGAGCTCGTGCACCTATAATAGTTCACAAAGGTTGTTAATGTCAATGGTATCTGGTAGCGTTGTAGTACACACATTAAAATCCCCTCCCAATAATACTATGCCCCCTAGAATTTGAATTTCAACAACTGCCAAGTTTTGGAACAAGGATTCGTTTTCATGTTTGGAACCAACAAGGGTAGTGTACACCACGTAGATAAATAAATCAGGGGCAACAACCTTGTTGACCTGTATCCATAGATAAGAATTGTGGTTTCCTTCCTTCCACTGTGACAAGTTTACGCTAAGGTGGCTATGAAAGTAAGCAGCAACCCCCCCCCCCACTATGTTTTATCTTGTTTGTTTTTCCCAGTTGCATAGTGCGCACTACTGCAAATGAGTCACACCTTTCAACGTGTGGCAAATGCTAGCCTGGGAAATGCCAAGTTTTGGTTAAATAAGACGAGGTCAACATCTTTAAACAACTTTAATATTTGCACCCTCATTTCTAATTTATTTACACCACCCCCGTGCATGTTCCATAATACTACACATAGGTCTCTCTAGTCCTCGCGCTCATAGGAAAGCAAGCAAATATGAATGTCATTGACGAAGAACTTGGTTATGCACCAAAAAGCACGTTTGCCTGCCGCCTTGGCCTCCTTGAATAGTGGCCATAGCTCCGACTTGCGTGCTTGGTGTGTGGGTGTGAAGTCTTCATCCAAGCCCAATTCAGTCCCCGCCAGGCCTTTGCACCCTCGCAGCGCAGCCTGACGGTTTTCGCTCGTTATGAACTTAAGCAACACCACGCCATGGGACATGTTTGCCACCAAGGCGGAGGCCCACGCAATTGCAAGTTGCTACCGCATGGTGGCAACAACCTTGGCGCACAACTTCATTTGGCCCTGTAACAATTATGTGTTGAACCGCTACACCAACTCATTCTCGATCTCACCTTCCTTGGCCTCGAAGCCCGTGAGGTGCAGGTTGAACTTGCGTTCGTCTTGTTTGGGTGCATCAACCAGGGTCTCCACAACCCGGTTGACCACCTACTACATGTCCTTGGCCATCACCATGGTTCACTTAGGCTTCTCTGTAAACGTAACCTTGGCTATGACAGCCGTAACCGCCTCACACTCCATCAATTGGTTAACCACAAGGTTGCCAATGGCCACGAAAGAGGCAATGTTCTCGATGGTTGCCTCCATCTTAAACAGTCGTGCATCAACAGGTGAGTTGTTAGTCTTGAGGCCCATGACTAGCTAATGTCTAGCCAGGGCTGCTTGGTAGGTCGCCAAGGGTGCATTGTTTAGGACATTGAACCCGATGTTGTTGCAATGTGTCTTGGCAATGTCCTTCTTCAATGTGACAATGTCCGATGCTATAATGAAAGGACATAACAGTGGTGCGGCAGCAAACACCATCGCGGAGTTCTTCAAATCTTAAACCCTAAATCAATGTCTTTCAAAACATCAAAACATTGAAATTTTTAGTTTATTTTGAAAACCCTAAAATCTCCTATCATTATAAAATTTGAAACTTTGAAACCTTTAAAATCACATGTTGCCTACTTATAAAACCTGAAAAATTTGAAACTTCCAATTCTTAATACTTTAAAATTTTTCACAAGTAGTAGAATTTGAAGCCTTAAACCCTAAACCTTAAAAATCTTGAATTCCTCTGGGTTTCGAAGGCCTAAAATCTTCAAAGATTATTATTTTGGAAACCTTAAAAACTTAATACCCTAAAATTTATAACATTTTAAAATCTTCGAAACACTACAAATATTGAAACCCTAAAAACTTGAAAATGTCAAAAGTATATAACCTTAAAAACTTCCCCAAAAAAAACAAAAAAAAACTTCAGATGCTTAAAATCTTGAAACCCTAAAATCTTTGGATGCAAACCCGTCGTTAAATGAACATTGGGGGCCACCAGCAACGTGGCGATGGCGAATGAAGAGCGAGGAAGATGTTATTGTTACAAGTGCTGATGCTCCTCGTCGTGGTTGTGGGCTAGTCCTACGAAACCTCTTTCACACGTACGATACATCAAATCTCATTGTCACTACCAAACTTCAAAAAAATCAAACTTCCTACAACGCTGCTACTATTAAGGTCGAACCCACCATCGCCACTATCCTCGTTACAACGCCAGAATTTCAATCACCAAAATTGAGAAAAAGTGTATAAATTACCATTATTTGATGTAATCCTCTTAAGAGACCTTTCCATGCTATGGAAGACAATCCCATATAAATGGGATGCCCTACGGACCTATTCTTTCCCAATGTACATCACTCAGAAAAATGTCCTTAAAATATTTAGATGGCACCTTAAAACCCATGAAATGATTGGAGATATTGCACCTTCTCAAGAGTGAGGAGGATCTCATGGCTACATAAACAACTCCCTTTTTCTTTTTGTGTGTATTTTGAGGGATCTCCCCCAAGCAAAAGAACCCTAGGGCATTATGTGAAGGGAACTCCCCCAATTTTATATGTTCCCACATTCGCATGGAAATATTTCTTTTTTATGTAATAGGAAAGAAGGGAGGAAATAAAAAGAAAGTTGTTTCCGCAAGGGGAGGTTCTTGTACCTATGCGTTGGTTTGGGAACACTCTCGGGCTCTCACCCTTGGGTGGCCCTCCCTTAGGAAAACACACTCAAACAAGAACCTCCCCTACAACTTAAGGGTACAAGGATTAGTACACACACTTAAGTGTAGGGGGAGGCACTCCTATGTGTGCATTATGGCCTAGGAAGCGGAGCTTGAGGTCCATAAAAGTCATGGAATGTGAGTGTTATAACAACAAAATATGTATTGAGATATTTATTTATTTATTTAAATTGTTCATAAAATTTGCTGAATGTGGACGTTATAACATCTTGTTATGGGCAATCACTTATTTTATTTTTATTTTGTCCTTGTTTTAAAACCACTTGAATATTCATAGAAACGTGAAGGATGAAAAATGTGTTTCAATATCATTTAAACATTGTGTCCCATTTGAATTTATCATGTCGAAGAATGGCCAAAAGATTTGGAGTTCTAAGATTCTAAATTAAACTTGGGCTTCGTGTTGCTATGCACTAACAATGACTATAAATTTTTACGTGTATTCGGAATTGTAATTATTAAAAAAAAATTGAAAAAAACAAAAAAAAAAAAAAAGATTTATCAATTTTTTCAAAATGAAATGTGTTTCCCTCTCTTACATTATACAAGTAAAAATAAAAAGAAATGCCATGAGTGTGGTCAAAAAAATAGAAAAAAAAACATAACAAGCTTCCAATGGAAAAAAATAAAAAGATTTCAAAAGATGCATGTAAAAAACATATATTAAACAAGAATTCCAAGAGTTTGCAACCAAAGAAAAGGTTGTTATATAAATATGTCATTCTAGGTAGTTATGTAAGAAATTTTGAATTAAATTAATTCATTTCAACATATTATGGGAAAGAACATGGTAGGACAAAATGATATGGGAGCCTATTGTCATCCTATCAAAACCATCTCTAATGAAAATTCATTGTCACTAGAATTTATTATTGTAATACCTTTATCATTTCAGCAACAAACAAACTAATAATTATTTAAATTGGAAATTTTAACTTCAGCACCTAGTTTTTTAATTCTAAATTTTTTGGCAAATAACGATTATAAAAAATAATAAACAAGCTTTTATCAATGTTATGAAGCAATCTAGTGTGTCTAAACTACTTTAGTTTTGAATCATTGTCATGGAGTCTATAGTTCAAATCCTAACAATTAATTTTTAAATTTATTAAAAGTTTGACACATATAGTGAATAATTTTTCAAATTTTCAACAAATTTTTTTTAAAAAAATGATGCTGAAATGGTAAAGGTACTACGGTAGTTGGTAAAAACTTAAGGTGGTTAGTAAAGCCTAAAAAAGGGGGGGATTCTAAAAATAAGGAACATAAGACAAAGTGATAGTCAAGTTCGACCCATATTCGGGGAATGTACCCCACCCATTGGATTTACCATTGGAAATCTAAAAGCAAAGGTTATCATGAACCTATATATATGTAAATCATGATGCATATAAGGCAAGGTGAGTTTTTGGACCTACTCCTTAAAAACAAGTGAAGTTTGATGCCTATGAACTCATAGAAATAGGTGTAATATCTTTCCACTCTTACAAATAAGCATAATTTCATTCTTTTGTTTTTCTAAAAAGGATATTCATGGATATATCATATAAGGTGTACTATTTTTTAATGTGACAAAAATTCACCATTTTGCAAAATTTTAAAGGTGCATCCGAAAGGCCTTTGTTAAATTAGAAAAATAAAAAACAAAAGTTTGCCAAAATCTAATGAGCATGAAATGAGGGAGGTTAACCTTATTATAGATGGTTGGGATCTATTTATCATTCTTGACTATGGCAATCATCTTGTGTTTGCCATTTGTCCTTAGGTTAATGACTTATGTCATCATTGCGCATCACACTTTATTGTAGTCATCATAAAAAATTATTCCTATTTGTAAATAAATTTGCCATCACAAGTCTACAATTAAGTAACCCCATCACCATCCCCTTCATTCTTGGTGATAATGTCATCACCCATTTCTCGTCTATTACTACATGTAATAATATGAAACAATGATGTTGTTTTGCAAGTTTGCTATTTGTTTCCAAGTCTTAACTTTTAAAGTCTTTTCATATTCATCAATAATGTTTTAACATGCTTGTAATTAACACTATAAGAAATCTTGACTTTTTTAATTGGGAATTTTGGTCAAAAAAACCCCCCATATGGTTTTTTTGCCCCAATGTCCAACTTGACCAATGTGCCAATTTGGACAAGTTGATTTGGACCCAACCATTTTGACTAAATTTTTTTGGGTGGTATTTTTTATTGGGTTTTTTCTACTAGGTTTTTTTTACTAAACCACCATGACAATAATATAATTTGGTCAACAACCATAAATATATATTATTTAAATTGAATATGAAAATATTAATTAATTAATTAATTACCCTATTTACCCTACTTTACCCTACCCTAACCTACCTATTGACCTACCTAATTAATAAACCTAATAATTAATGCCAAAAATAATTTATTTATTTCCCTACCAACCCTATGTCTTAGGCTTAAGCTAGGCAACTTAACTTAGCCACCTAAGCTAAACCAAACCCCCTAGGCTAGGTGTTTAATTTAGTAAGCGTTGTAACCTAAATTATCTAATTAAGTCACCTAAATAGGCAAGGTAGCCTAGGTTGCAAATGTGGTGACTTAAATTCATCACCTCCACATTAAGGAATCAATTCCTTACAATTGCACCATCACCCCCATAAGGTGATTTTTCTTGGATAACATATTGTAATAAACATATTTTAGACTGACATATTATAATCAACTTCCATGAATTTTTTTTCAACATATTGCACTAAATGAACTTGAATCTCTTTACATTATTTACATAAATAGGTAGGTTATAAATAGGTAGGAAGTACCTATTAATAAATGTATGTACTTGGGTAACATGTAGGTTATAGTCTATTGAACCTTACAGGTATCTACTAAGTCTATGCTTATACCTACTAGTCTATAATTAATGGATTTAGCCTAAACATACTAGGTAGGTTGCCTAGCCTATTAAGTAGGTCTAAGGTTGAATTACCTACCTAATATTAGGCTAGGCTACCTACTTAGTAGTCTAGGTGGCCTAACCTAGGTTAGGCTACATACCTACTTAGTAGGCCTAGGGTAGGTTACCTACCATATAGGCCTCAATGGCTTAAGTTAAATTACATACATACTTAATAGGTTTAATTAAGTTGCCTAGGTTAAGTTACTTACCTTATAAGCCTAAATGGCCTACACTATGTATGTAACTACCAAATAGACTTTGATAACCTAAGTTAAATTATTTTATACCTAGTAGGCCTAGGTGGCCTAAGCTACCTACCTAGCTAATAAAATAAGCTACCTACCTACCTACTAGGCCTAGGTGGCCTATGTTATTTACTTAGTAGGATTAAGCTACATACCTATAGTAGGCCTAGGCTAATAGGCTACCTACATGGTTAATAAGTCTACCTAATAAACTTGGGTCACCTAGGATACCTACCTAGAAAACTTACATTACTTAGTTATAAGCTACTTAGTAATCATGGGCTACGTCTTAAGTAACCTATTAAATAGGTTTAAGTAAGCTACCTAGCTAGACTACCAATTAGGTCAATACTTATCAAACAACCTATTAACCTATTAATTATGTTAAGCTATAATAGGTAGTTTAAGCCTAGTTTAACTTACTAGTTATGTTAAGTTAAATAGGTAGCCTACATTTGACAAGAAGGTTAAATCATCAAATGAAAATGGTTCATTTGACTAAATGTCAAATCATAATGGTCAATTTGACTAAGGGTCAAATCAAGATGGCCAATTTGACTAAACCCTATCCATTCAATATGGCCAATTTGACTAAACCATGGTCATTTGTCCATTTTGACCATATTTTCGGCTTGACACTTGGTTAAAAAGGTTATTTTAGTCAAATGTACTTGTCAAATGTAACATGTGTTTTTCATACCCCAAACCTTTAGTCAAAATGCATATACCTTGGGTCAATGTGGACACTTTGGTCAAGTTGGCCTTTTGAAAAGTTGTGTTTTCTTGTAGTATAATTTTTCATTTAAAATCCAAGTTCCAACCTCCATTGTTGCATTACATGTGTGACTTACAATTTAAAAACTAAAATTTTAATTACAATATTAAGGTGTTTTCAAGATCAATTGTTGGGATTTTCAGTGTTGGAACTCATTTATTTATGATCGTTCAACATTGTGCAAATGTCATGCAAAACAAACATGTTTTTTCAGTTTTAAAGGTGTGGAATCAATAATCGCAAATCTTTCATTTCAATTCAAAATAATGAAGTTTTGATATTTTTGAATCTTGATTTATAAAAGGTATGTTTTGTTTTTTGAATATAATGCAAGGTTCACATTTTGTGGAAAGTAATGTGCATTTGAAGGAAATTGGGTGACATTTTGAGTTTTGTTATAATAATTAAAGTTATCCATAAAGTCAAGTGATTAGGGGGCGATCTCGGCATAATAAGGCATCAAATGTGTGACTAGGAGTTAAATTTTACAAAACAAAATTACTGGGAGTGAAACTAGATTTTGCATTAATTTTGGTGCAAAAATTAATTTCATCCCCTATATTTCTTTTTTCTTAAGTGCCTACACTCTTGCTACTACATTTTCAATGCTTTGACATGCATTATTGCTATAATTACTCTCAAACCACATGCATCTAATGCTAAGTTTTAATATTTGATGCTTTAACTTAAAGAAATTTCATTACTTTATAAATAACATTGCATAAGGGTTTAAAAAGGGGTTAGGGGATGAAAGAAAGGCCTAAAAGTGGGATGACTTTGTAGATAACTTTATTGTCCTTATGATTTTTACTATTCACTATAACATCATGCCTCCTTTGAATTTCAAATATAGGCTATTTTTCTTTGTTAATGCTAGTTTCTAGGTTTGTGCTTTTTGAATTTGATGTTCAATTAAGGTTTCATGTTGTTGCTACTAGTTTTTGTGATCTTAATACCTTTGCTTAAAAAATTGGTTGCCCATAATCATGTTGCATTAAACTTTGGTCCTAGTTCTACTAATGCATCCACTTTTGGTTACAACTCCATTATGGTCATTTTTGGTCTAGTTTAACAGTACAAATGATGACATTCCTATTGTTACACCATCTATAAATCCACAAAAAGAGGAAAAAGAATGTGATGTTCAAGAAGTTTTTGAAGATGAATGGGTTGCCAAGTTCCCTTGGCCTAAACCCATCATAAATGTTGAAGGCAAGTTACAGATGTACATGGTGCATTGTAAGACATGCACAACAATGGCAAGGAAAAAATTTTAAACACTAAACTTGATTATCTATAACAACATTTTAGCAATCAAAAAAACTTTGGTTACTCATTTAGGTGTACAATGGATCAACATTACCAAAATAATCAAAATCAATGTTAGAAAAATGAAAGGATTCATACCATTCAAGGTCCTTCTTTTATTGTGCAATTGATGGTCAATGGAAGAAAGGCATAAAAGAAAAATAAATACAATCAATTCATGTCAATACTGCACTTACTAAATGCGTGGTGAACCCATGATTGATTCTCAACATACAAAATCATTGTTTGAGTTCTTGAAGTTTAGCTGTGTGCCAAGGAAACATTGAACAAATTTTAATGAGTGGGATATTACAACTATGCATAATGCGGTTTTGAATCAAATGAAATTCTTTGTGCAAAAAACTATATTTGTCTCAATTAGTTGTGATGAAATATAATTATGAACAACTAGTCCTAGATATACGTGTACACATACATTGTTGAAAACTTAAAAGGGTGCCAATTTTTTTTAATCTTGAAAGGGTTGTGAATGGAAACACATCCAATTTTCAAACCCCTTGATTCAATCACCTCCTCCAACTTGTGCATTCAATGTGTCTTTTCAAACTAAACTTGTTAAAAAGAGGTTACACATTCATTTTTGAGTATGTTGTAGTTGTGTAGTTGGGTCAACTAAAATTGTACATTATGTATATTGATGCCAAGCTACAATATCCATATGACCACTTCAAAAACTTTTTGGACGGTATTAATTTGTATTATGCATTGTGTGGTGGATTAAGTTACAAACATAAGAGGAATATGTTGCTTTTCAATTCATTCAACACTTGTACATGTTCTACAAAATTGTCAAACTTATTAAATAACTTTTCATGTTGATTAAGGATGATTAAGCATTTGCACACCAAAGTGTCAAAAAACAGTGTAATGGTGCTACCAAAGGCTTGATTGACAAGTTAAACAAATATTCATACACAAGAGGTGATGAATGTTAGAAACATTATCTACCCTCAATATTGGCTTTCATCAAATGTTATCATGACATTCTTTAGCCATTTAAGTATGTTGAAAAAGTAATACTGGGCCACATCAAAACAACCTTCCCAATTAGAATTTCACATGGTCCTTTATTTGATGTTGATTTGCTTAATCATCAAACTTTTATCTTTGTTGCCATTATACAATTGAATTATGTTGCTTCAATGTTAATTATAACCCTACTATTTGAATGTGGAGGTGCTTACAAATTAACTAAGTTTTGAAACATAAGGTATCTAAATACCTAAAGCTTGTTAAATTGATGGCCATGGGTGTTCTAGGGAATGTGGAAGACAAGCACACGTTCGTTACACTTACTTTTGTGAAATCAAAGTTGGAGAATTGATTAACTACCCACCTTGATTTGGTTGTCCAAATATATGCACAAAATTATTCACTCTTGAAAGTTTTCCATTCCATATTACCATCATTCAATGGAGTGAAAAAAAGTTTTGCTGATATTTTCCATTGGCTATATGGGTTGAATTCACCCTTCCTTGCAAGTTATGAATGTACCCAAATTTGTGTTTATTTGTAGATAGTGATTTTAATATTGATGTGTTATGTTATGCAAGTTTGTTTTCCATTGCAACAAGGCAAAGTTCATTTATATGGATTAGGATTCAATTCCCTTAAGAGACATCACAAATTTCTGTCACCACAAAATTAAAGTGCATCTTTTGCCCTAGCTAAAGGCTTGGAATCTATCCTAGGGTTTTTTGTTTTGCATTTAAAGATTATGCAATTCAGATACACATCATAATTCCAAGTATTTGAATTTTGTCAGCTTCACAAATCTATATTTTTTTGTTCAAATTTGAACTATTTATCCCTATGTTATGCAAATACCATGACTAAATTACAATTTTTAACTTTCTATTGTGCAAGAGGATTTTTAATTTGTCAAACTTCCTAGAATTTGGATCTAGGGTTTAATTGTTGAATGTGTTTTTGTTTTTGTTGTCCAAGTGGTTTTCATAAAATTGCTAAAATTTGGATATAATTCTTGGAGTTTTTTGAGGTTTGTAACATTAAAAGAATGCAAATGACCAAATTTTTTTTACTAAATTATAAGATCTCGTTTGTGTCAAAAATATTTTAAACTTGTTTTCACACATTAATCAATTAAAATTTTTATGTAGTAAGTAATATTTTTAGGTGCATTGCATCAACTTTCATGCATGAACAAATGGATTACACATTTGTGGAGTCATTGTACATACAAAAATGTTATACAACTTGAATTGTTGCTTCCAATTATCTATATTTTACAAACCCAGAATTTGGGTATACCAATTAGGATCATCCATGAATGTAAAGTAGTTGATGAATGTTATAATTGGATTTGCAAAATTGGATTGATAGTGGAAAAATTTATTTCTTTCTCATATAAACCTATACTCAAGATGAAAATTTATTAAATTGATATATAGTGGGAAGATCTAGTGGCTAATTGACATGCATTTCTTCAAAATGTTCCTTTTTAGGGAGACATTTTACCTTGCAATCACAAATTACATGCAACTTCTTCCATGTAAAGTTGGACTTAATATGCATGGGTAAAGTTATAAACATTGCCACCAACTTTTGGCCAAGTAGGGAGGTCATTTCCATTTTATTTTCAATGGCATACAAAACAATTTGGGGTTCAATTTATTACGATTTTTTTTAATCAACTTAAATGTAAATAAGGCCTATAATTCATTATGAAAATATACTTTATATAATTTTAAACGTACTCAAAATAGGCCATTATTTCATAACAAACTAAGAAATATTTTTTGCCTCAAATTGTTTTTAAAAATATACAAGTAGTGGTTTCCCTAAGCTCTTGGCTCAGTTGATCATGTAGAAACTTGAAAGGAAAGTTGGAGCAAGGTTTCAAGATATGTGAAAAAACTATTAAAACCTAAAACTTACCTATAGGCCAAATGTGTGTTGGGAATATAAACTCAAAACCTATATCCATAATTTTCCATTACATCTTGTAGCAATTTGCCTCAAGATTATTTTAACAACATCCAAGCAAAAAAAAATCCTTTTCCATTAAAGCAGGCAATGCTTTTGTACCATATGAACCTTTTGTATTTATATGGAATGTAGCAGATAGAAGCCAAAATTGTGATCATTGATGTAGGTAGTTTTTCCCACTTGCATGGCTTTATCAAACATTCCAAATTCCAGTTGTGATTTGTTTTCATTAGGTGTCATTAGGGGTAAAAACTTTAGATGTAACATCTTACTGTGTTGGATACCAAATTATAATTAATGGTTTACCTTTAAAAATATATAAGGCACCACATTACGAGAATTTCAAATGTGTTATGTTTAAACATTGACATAATGCAAACTATTGTTAGGGACATGAAGAAGGGCATTCCTTGTTCAACCCTTTGTTGCATTAGCATGGTGGAATTTGGATTGTCGATAATGAACATGGCCTTTTGTTAGACAAGGAATGAAATTATGATGCAATTGACTCTATTGTTGGTTTAACATGGCTTTCCATCTACAATTGAATGATAGTTCTAGACCATTGATTATTATGTTGCTTATTACTTCTAGAGGTCAAATGATGAAAATGGTAGTAAAAAAGGTCAAGGTTTGTCTTTATGTTTTGGATGATCCTAATGTAAAACCAAACCACATGCAAGAAACCACATGCAAGTTGCCACTTGCAAGTAAGTTGTTCGAAAATATCACATAGGATGTGTTCACATATTAACATAAATTGGTTTTTGGATTATAATCAATTTTCAAATAAAATAGGCAATGTACTTTAGGACTCTTGCCACTTACTATTATGGAAAATAAAAGCCAATGGTGGCAATGGCAAACACAATTGGATGTATGCTTTGAATCCTTTTTCAAGATGATGTAGGATAGGTGGTTGGGAATTCGAAAATGTTTTTCTTAGATGAGCTTGATGCTTTAGCCATTGTTAATGCATTTCAAGCCATTGTCTTAAAGCTTTGTAATTTGTTGAAGGCTACAAATGTGCATACCAAGAAGATGGAATTGAAATGTTAGACAATGAAAATCAAATGCAATTATTGTTGCAAGGGGTGAAAAATGAAGACTATGAATGAGGAATTTAAATTAGGTATATTTGTTTCAATATTGGGGTGATCACCGACTCTCTTCATTAATTCTATTCACTTAAGTTTGATTATTCACAATGTATGCATGGGAGTTTTTAAATGTGAGGACAATTCATTTAAAAGGTCATCAAAGCTATGAATGTAGTTTTCATGAATTCTATTATAGGCCATGGAGTTGTATTTGATCAATTGAGAATGTGTAGTGAGATGAATGTTGGGGGACGTTTGAAAAAGGAATGCTAAAAAATGTTAAGAAACATTTGCCAAAAAAATTGTGATTGTGAAAATGCCTTCAAAGTTTAGTTCCAAGTGGCCAAAAAACACAAATTGTAAACAAGTGTGAGTGTAAATGACAAGCTACTTTTAAGTTATGTATATCAATAATCAAATTATTGTATATTTTATAATTGTGTAACATGATAAATTTACTTTAACATCGAGAGATGAGCATGGGATTTTACATTTAAAAGACTTCTTGAAAGTTGACAAAAAGTTCCAAATTTCAATTAGAAAGGACTTTGAAATTTTGGCTTGATTGCTTCTTCTACCATTTTTGTGTAGGTTTGCAAAAAAATATTAAAAAAATGAAAAACTTTAGCTTTCAATGTTCAGCATTTCTAGTGAAATTGAAATGGAATTAAGCTAGCTTCTCTCTTTGCTTTGTAGTGCTCACTACTTTATCAAAATATGTAATCAATAAAAGGCTAATTTTAAAATATAAACACACAAATTTCTCCTTAGTTTACAATGTATTCACATATTTAATTCACATTGCATAATTCTTGTTCACCAACTTTCTACCAAACTTAAATTTTATTCACACGATTGTTACACCCTTAACAAATTCAACATTGTCACATTCTTCAAATATTAAGTTAAATTTTTTTGTCATCTTCATCACCCCATCAAGTTGGGTAACCATATTATTCATTACACCACATTTAAAAATTGCAATATGAAACTACCGTACTTAAATAAATGTCATCAACCAAGCAACATTGAAAAAACCACAAGAAAATCACCAAAAGCACTAAAAACACATTTAAGACATTTCTTCAAGTGCTTTACATTGGCCATCAACCTTGGTACTCATTTTCTTTTTTCAGTTTGGGCATGGGGAAGGAAACAAACACTGTAGTACATTGCTAGCTTACAGACTGATTATATAATTTGTGAGAATTATTGAAAGACATAATTTTGTGAAGGAAAATGTAGAATCTTTTGAAATATTCAATAGTATTCAATTTCCAACAATGAATCTTCAAAATTAAACAATTATTCAACATACCTTTGTTGAAGCTGCCGCTGTACTAGGGTATAAAAAAAAGTGAATATCTATCTATCAAGCAAGGTATTTTGTTTTGTTTTATTTTGTTTCATTTCGTCATGCCGAGCTCTCCTGAACCATGGCGTTTCATGCCACATTGTTGGTATCTTTGGAAAGCTCTTGATGGGTAGGGGGTGCACCAACTTGGTTTGAGACTGTTTGGAGCTACAGTGTGAACGCTATTGATTATTGAACCATTTTTTCAATGAAAACTAAACAAAATCAAACCTGAAAAGTTTATTGGAATTTGGGAGTGTTCTTGGTGTTGTGGGAAAGCCCCTGAAAATTCATATTTAAAAAATTTTATTTCATAATTTTCAGAGCTAAGGTGTGAAAGATATTGATTTTTGAGTGGATTTTGTTACTGGAAATTCAAACAAATTGCAAAAATTAGGTTTTGGAAGGAAGAATCAGTTGAGCCCTTGATGTATGTGTTCATACTTGGGCCACTGGCACAGGCGACACTAGTGTAAATAACGATATGTAAAAGACCTGCTATCACAACATAAAGCAACTGGAAATTTCAAGCTGGCATTTTGTTTTTCAAAATCCCAACCCACGTTTTTTGCTTTTTTCACAGTAAAAAAATGAAAAATGAAAAAAAACAAGGGATGTGTCACACTGTGGCCTTAAGGCAAAAGAAGAATTATGGAAACTCAAAAAGTATCTTAAGGCAAAAGAAGAATTATGGAAGCTTAAATATTTCACCATGCAAAAATATAAGCTTCAAAAAAAACTTCTCAAAGAAACCAAAATCCTTCATGATATCATAACTCTATAACTAAACTCAAGTTTCAACAAAAGCCAAAATCTCATATTTCAAAAATCCTCATATAAAAATAGACCTATTATTATTACCTACTAGGGGCCCACAAAATCCCTTAAGCTACTATACTCTATAATGAATCTAAACACAGTATCCTTGCCTTGGAAGGGAAGGCCAATAAATCTGCTGGTGCTTTATGCAGGCTAACCAGAGTTGATCATTCCCTAAATAAGGGGGTGTTTAGGGCATACCCTACACAAAATAGGCAGTAAGGTCCCCATGCCCTAGGGTTTGACAACTGTCTAGGGTTTTGAACTCTTTCTTTCTCCCCTCACTTCCCCGGGTCTATCCTTTCGCCAGTATCTCGCCATATTCTTCTCATACTTCCAGAAACTGGATTGGAGACCAGAAAATTCTAATGTATTGAATTTAGTGGTCGAAAATTAACCATAACTTTGTTTTTGGCTATTTGAAACTCCTAATGGCTGAGAGCAGCCATACCTTGCCCCGGTAATGAGCCGGGTGACCCATGTCATCTCTTGTGCTTGCCTGCCTGCAAGCTCGAGAGAGAGAGAGTTCGAGAGCGGTGCTCTTGCAAACTCTGCAGCTCTTTGTTGCAGATCTTTGATTCTTTCGCCGGACGCGCTTCTCGTTTCCTCACATTGCCTTGTCGTGGAGGTGATTACCTTTTCGTGGATGTCTTGATCATGAATTCTTTTGGTTCTTTGCTAATTTTTTCTCCTTTTGGCTTCGGCTCTAACGGTCGTCGTCGGGTTGCTCGACCTTGAGAGCTTTCATGTAAGCTCGATACCAGCATATCAAAATCCATTTTGACGTCGTCAGAAGAGAACTCTCTACTGTTCACAAATTTTTTTTCCATAAAGACTCTCTTGAGAGAGCTGTGGTGAAGTGTTTGCATTGTTTCCTGTCTGATATGATCTTTCCGCAGAGGAAAACAAGGAGACACGGAGAGAAAGAGAAAAAGTTAGACAAACCACAGCGTGGTGATCTCTAGCTCAGGCACGAGCTTGTAAAATGCACATGACACGAGAGAAATTCACTGTGGTAGAAATGTTTGCAGAATCCCGTACTACTGACAACAAAACTTTGCCTCTCTGCACACCACAAAAACAAAACATGAATACGTTGCCATTATTTTTCTTGCAAGCTCGTCGAAGCCACAAAACTCCTGCAAATGTATAATCTCTCTTTGCTTGTTGTTCAGAGCTCTGTGAACCAGTCTGTGATCTCTGAAAGAATAGATAAGCTTTTGGACTGGTGCTCCTGACCTGCAAGCTTTTATTGCGTGTTTTGAAAGCTAGATTTGATCCTCGTTTTGAAACTTGCTTTCTGAAACTCTTTCGGAAAGAAAGGCATGATACAGCGAGCATGGAGAACATGTGATCTGATTGTAGTTCTTTCTCCAGGAGCCGGAAGTTGCGTTCAAGGATCCGAAGTTTGCGGCCTGTCCCGGTTGTCGAACATCCGTCAGTACTCTCGTGAGCCTGAAATCCAGGGCTGAACTCGTTCGGTCGCCAAATGCGTGGGAATCGTGATAGGGTTTCGCCCTCGTCAGCCTCTTGTGTTTGCGAATCCAAAGAGCGGCAAACTGTTTTGTTGTTGTAGCTGTTGTTGTTGCTGGGAGAAGAAGAAGAGACATGGCAATGGCGGATTGTGCGAAAGTTGGCGGATATGCGGGATTCCGGGGTAGCAGAACGGTTTTCCCCGAAAATCACTCGATGGTTCCTGTCTCCATCAAGCGATGGAGCCTTGTGCAGGTAGAGTTTTCCGCTTTTCTATGTTTGGAAAATCTTCTTAATCTGTTTCTTCTACTCTCGTGCGGACTATTTTAATTTTGCTAGAGAAACTATCCTCTTGTACAGGCTTATTAGTGTTGTTTCCAAGGTCTCTGAACTGGTTCCTTTGTTGTTTCCATTCTTGTGTGTTGCAGGCAGACAAGAGGGCCGTGTTCTCGTCCTTGGTGTTTAGAAGAGTTGCTAACGACACCTCGAGAGACTCGGATTTCAAAACTTTGACAGGAGCTTTCAGATTAAAAGCCGCTCCAACAACCATGTGGCAGCTTTCTGAGGAGGATGCTGATTCGAGTGACAATTTTGTGCAAGGTGAAAAATTTCTCAGGGCCCAGTTTTCCTACCTTCTCTTTGATTTTTGCATAAGAAATTCAATAACACTGGCATTTGCTTCTAGCATGGATGGATTGCAGATGTGCATGCTGCCAGATGATTGAAAACATCTGTATGTCACTCAAGCAAGTCTCGCACAATTTTGCTGAATTCAAAGAATCAATGTCTTGCAGAAACTGAGAAGGAGCTGCATGTTTCGACACAGCTTTTGCAGTTAGACAATTCGTTTGATCCATATTCAGCTGTTAGTACTCCCCTATATCAGACTGCTACCTTCAAGCAGGTAACTAGGACACCCATTGCTATATACCCAATAGCAGCATTCAAAAAAGCTCTTTCCATTGCAATGGAATCTACATATCTTTGTCCCTTACATGTAGTGTTGGTCTATGGTATCACCATCTGGTTACACCACAAGTGGGTTTTTTTGCATTGGGTTTGGCAGCCATCAGCCACAGATTGTGGACCGTATGACTACACACGAAGTGGCAACCCTACTCGTGATGTCCTTGAAAGGTATGGAAAGCCAAACCTTCTATCTTTTAGGAAGTTGGAGGTTACTGCACACTTCATCGTGGATACGTTTTCTATCTTATATCCAGCTTGGCGACTATGCTTGTACCCCAGTGTATGCAGAAGCTCTGATTCAGCTCTCACTATGTAGTCTCATGTGTGCAGACTCTTAGCTAAACTTGAAGGTGCAGACCGAGCATTTTGCTTTACAACAGGAATGTCTGCACTCTCCACCATTACGCACCTTGCTAAAGCAGGTAAGCTTCATCCTCAAAGAGTTCCAAACAAGATGAAACTGGTCCTTTTGCTTCACACTTTTTGCTACAGTAATAAGACACATTTTAATCTGATTGCAGGGCAAGAAATAGTGGCAGGTGATGATATATATGGTGGCTCTGATCGCCTACTCTCACAAGTTTGCCCAAAGTCTGGCCTTGTGGTCAAGTGAGACCCCTGGCCTGTCTGAAATTACACATTGCTGGAAACTTTGCAAGCATGCAATTTGTAACATGGCGAGGGAAGGTGCTCTGGAAGGTGGTTCAAGTGTATCTGGTGATCTGACATGCTGAACTGCTTTTTTGTGTTTTGGCTTGGACTCCTTTGTCATCTTCTCTTGTCTAGGTCTAGCCCGATCCTGAAAACTGGGGCTTGTCTCCTGCAGGAGAATTGATACTGGCAATCTAGATGAGGTTAGGGCAGCAGTGGGACCATCCACCAAAATAGTATGGATTGAGAGCCCCACAAACCCACGCCAGATGATTTCTGATATCCGGGTTAGTCATACTACCTCACTTACTGGAATTCTCGCATTCAGAAATGTTGTCAGTCTGGTTAGACTTGAGCTCAAAGAAGTTAGTTTAGGGTAGTAAATTCCACCTTTGCTTTTGATCTTGTGGTGTCCCAGAAGATTGATTGCAGGATCTTTGTGCCCTTTAATAAGCAGTTCTGTCTGGGAAATGTTCTGATAACACATATTCTGGTGGCAATTTTGTACAGGAGATAGCTAAGATTGCTCATGAATATGGAGCTCTCCTTGTAGTTGACAACAGCATAATGTCTCCTGTTCTTTCCAAACCATTGGATCTTGGTGCTGGTAAAGTGTACATCAAGCTAACCTAGTACAGTTGCGGAATCTGATGCCGTGGCATCATCTTCTTGATTGCTGAGATCAAATTGACTTGTGTGAGCTTACATGTAAAACCAGTAGTCTTGCAAAAGAGTCTAAGAAAGTGTTTGTTGTATGGCAGATATAGTGATGCATTCGGCAACAAAATTTATCGCAGGGCATAGTGATGTCATGGCTGGAGTTCTTGCTGTCAAGGGTGAAAGGTGTGCATCAGAACCTTATGTCTGAACTGCTTTGAATTTCTGGATTGATGCAAACTGCTGTGACACCCTGGAGATTGTTATCATCCCTGGATTGGATTTGTCCTGATTGTCAGCAGCTCTATGCACCCTTTGAGCTTCAGACTAAGGCTGTCACTGCAGTGCAGTTTGGCAAAGGAGATTTACTTCCTACAAAATGCAGAGGGGTCAGGCCTTGCTCCGTTTGATTGCTGGCTTTGCCTTCGGGGAGTTAAAACCATGGCTCTTCGTGTTGAGAAACAGCAGGTTTGGAACCATACTGGAGAGCTTTGGTGCTATTTTCTGCCAAGATATGGGGGCTTTGGACAGTAACACCATTGTTATTGATAGAACCATAGAAGTACTGATTGGTGGTGTACAAAATCCTCCACAGGCTAATGCACAAAAAATTGCTGAGTTTCTGGCGTCCCATCCATGCATTCCTCGAGTGAATTATGCAGGCCTCCCAGGGCACACAGGGCGCAGCCTGCACTTCTCACAGGTGAGTCCTACATGTCTACTCTCTGTCTCAATCTTTGGCACATCTATTGACTATTGCACTCTACTGCACTACTGCTGATGTTGGGACTTTTGTAGTGGAAATGTGTCTCACAAATAATTTCTTCTCTGGTATTTAAGCTACAATGCCATCCAAGATTTTTTGACAGGACAGTATGTTGCATGTCTATCCAGTGCAAAGGGGCAGGCTCTGTCCTCAGCTTCAACACTGGCTCACTAGCAGTGTCCAAGCATATTGCAGAATCCACCAAGCTCTTTAGCATCACTGTCAGCTTTGGTTATTTCCTGAACCACACTTCCCTTCTCTTTCTTCAAAATAAGTCACAGTTGTAGCTCTGCAAGTGGCAAGTTGTTCTGTGGGTGATGCAAGACGTGGAAATATTTTATCTAGCCATAAGGTTACTGTGGATGTATAGTTTTTTAGTGGTTGTAGCTTATGTTGGTGATGACAGGGAGTGTGAAGTCATTGATCAGTCTACCATGCTTCATGTCCCATGCAAGCATTCCTTCTGAGGTTCGGGAGGCTCGCGGACTTACTGAAGACCTGATACGCCTCTCAGTAAGTACAAGTGAACTGTAATTGAAAGTATGAATTTTTTTGGAGAATGGATTCTGTAGATACTCTTTCCTTCATCATTGCAGATGCTACAGTCTGCCTATTCAGTAGATGCATACAATCTCTGTCTACTGAAGTTTGGTCTGATGCATTTTCTGTGCTAATATGTTTATTGGCTTTAAAAACTGCAGATTGGTATCGAGGATGTGGATGACCTGATTGCTGATTTAGACCAGGCATTGCAGACAGCACCGTATTAAAGTTGTACAAGACTCTGCATTTTATGTTCCCTTGGTAAGCTTGTGACCCGCTAAACGTTAAGGTTTGTTCAAAATAGAAGCTTAGGACATGATAGATGATTCAAGCATATTTATCATGATTGTAATTATAGATGGCATCAGACATCTCCTCACAGAATGAGACTGGGATTACACTGGAGAATTCCAGTTGTGGTCTGTAGATCTGCTTGTTTTGTTGGCAGAAGTTGAGAGGATCAGTGATGAGAAGGGAGGAGGCAGGAGAGTCGGTTTACAATACATGGATACATGGAACCTTTCATGATTTCATGATATGGCTAAGTGCACCAACCTTGCAACCACATTCTCATGTATCAGATTCTTACTGAATACAGATGTTGCAGTCTACACCATAAGAGTAGAGTTTCTCTGTCAAGTGCACTTTGCATAGTTAGTTACTATATCAGATTTGTTTTGACTCTGGACCTTGCTCCACACTTTTTATTTGGTATGCCTAATTCACAATTCCTGATATATATTTTGGGGCATCTCCAATCTTGTAAAATTGCTTGGATCTTTATACTTAGGAGTTGGATATCCATTTTTCCACTGGACTTCATGAAAAAGAAAAGCACATAAGAAAGATGAATTGAGAACTAATTTGCTTATTATGAGGACAAACTGTATTTCAGTGAATTTGCATATTTATAGACAAACAAGAGCTTCATAGAGTAAATATATCATGGATTTAAATTCAGGCCACTATATTTAACAATTTCGTTTTCTGGAATGTTTTTTCTTCACACTTACACACAAACCTATTTAACACTCTCTACATATAAAGTTGCAATCACACTTAATGCAAAGATAATGTTAAGAGAAGCAGGTTTTCTTTTTCTTTTTTTTTGGCTACAAGCAAATCACAAATGTTAACTAACATAAAATCTCAGGTGAAATCTTAAATGACCGACAATGGAGTGAGTGTCAACTTAATATCACATCTTCAAAAGACATAAATCCTGTAACACAAACACAATATTAGGTTAACAAAATGCTTTTCCACGATTCTTCTAAAGATTTGTGTTTAGGTAGCTCTCCTATACCTCCTCTAGGTGCATTAACATGAATTAAAATGTTTTGTTCACAATGATTTCATTCATGGAAGTTCAAACTATGGTATCAAATCCACACACGTTGCAAAACATGGAAATTCATACATGTTACATGAGGATTTTAGAATGTACCCTTAATTTATCTTATTCAAATCAATAACCCTTCTTTGATTATGAATAAACTAGCATTGGGCGATTCTCACTAACTTTAGAGAAATGTCAGTTTTGGTTCTTTAAGGCCATGTGTGAAAATCGCCTCAGTTTTTACTTTTTAAAAAAATAAAGGGGAGCCTATGAGAATCATCGTTGGTATTAGATTTTTTCCACGGAAAAAAAATTTGGTTCTCAAGCTTCACGGTTCCCAGCAATTTGAGAATAGCCGGTTTTTGCAGCCGATTTTCTTGGCCGGTTTTCACAAACTGAATCTTAGAAATTGCAATATTTTTTTGGAAAATTATTTTTTTACATTATTTTTTCAACAAAAAAATTGGCCTTCAATATATTTTTAGCATTTTATAAATCCATAATTTCATTTTTTTCAAAAACTCCTCCAAATTGTTCTAACTCCTCTTCTAGGTTTGGATATATCCTAATAAGTTCTAAACGGTTAGAAGGGGATTTACAACCAACTTTACAATCATTGGACCAATTTTTGTTCACAAATAATAAATTTTCTAAGTTTTCTAATTATAAATGACATCTTCTCAAATTAGTGAGGATTCCAACCAAGGAAAAGATCCTTTCAATATTTATTTGGGAATCAACAATCCCTAAAATCTAATGAACAAGAAACCCAATTGTGTGAAACACGGTTTCATGTTTTTCCCACCATTGAAGGGGACATTTTATCTCTTTCACATCCACCTAATAACACCGAAAAATCAACAATTCTATTTTAACAAGTTCTTTTGTTGACTTAGTACTCTTTGTTGTCACTTGAAAAATATTCAAATTGTTGTCATCATCCATTCTCTAGTTAGCAAAACGATTTTTAGATTCTATTGATGAATGCAACTGATAATAACATTTCATGAACATAAGATATAATGACATTATATCATATTGTTTGACAATTGCTACTCCTTGATCACGACCAATGAAAGAAAACATTAAACAAAGATTATTAAATCTTGGATCCAACATTAAAGCTAACATATAATGTGTTTTTTCTTTCATCAAATTTCTTCAAGAAGGAACGAAAACTATCAAAAACTCCACAAACCTCTTTTTAATGTTGGAAGTTAAACAAATTAACTCAAGTGCCACACCAGAATCCTCTTCCATTAGGGTTTAAAATGATGGTGCATTTTTTGGTTCTTCTCTTAATTTCAAGCTTATGGAAATGGTAGAATGAAAGGCATCACTTAATAACTGATGTCTCCTAGATTGGTTTATAACATAAGTAGTTAAAACAAGGGAGAAACAATCAATAATAATTGGAGAAATATGCCATGTCAAAGGGTGGAACTTTGGTTGCCATCCTCATTGAACTTTTTTTACTATAACAAGTCATTATAACATTTTAGAATTGAAAAAACTTTTGAAAAAAAATGATTATGTTCACAAACCTATAAAGAAAAATAACAAATGATCATTACTACATTGTAGCAAATCTTAACAAAAGTAATGATAAACAAAGAAATATTAAAGTTTTGATGATAACTTTGTTTTAATTAAAATGTTCATTTTTTTGGAGGAAAATTTGAATTGCACAAGCCTATTCCATTCTTTTCTACTTTTCTTTTATTTGAAACCAAATTATGCATTTATGTAGGTCAAATTGAGTAGTTTTGAACGATACATATTTCAAACCCTTATAGATTTTTTCATCAATTAAAGCATACTGATAAGCCTTAGAGAATGCATGGCCAAAACAATTACCCTAAAAACTTTTTGTCAAACTTAAAACATCACAACTTACAACAAACTTTAGGGCTATAATCATAGTATTTCAATTAAATCCTTCATTTTTAACATTTTTTTTTTCCTCAAGTCATACTTGCTTAACAATTCAATTAAGTTTTTGGTTAATTCATGCCTTGAGGTATCAAATGTTTCAAAAAAACACAATTGCAATGGGTTTTGGTTACCAATCAGCCCCCAAAAAATAAATAACAAGTGCAAAATTGTCATAAGCCCCATTTGACATCCACAAATCAAAACTTGTTACAAATAAAAATTTGCCAAAGTAAGTAGGACATATATTTTTTATGTTTTTTTCCACCAACTTGAACATAATTTCTCTTGAAAATTGTTTCCTAGAAAGCAAACAACTTTTTGGGCATAGATGTAGATTAATTCTTTTTAACCACTAGCTTTCAACAAAATGCATTGGCATATGGTTTTTCACAATTAAAAAAGTCAAATCTTCCAAAAATTTCTTTTATTGCATATCATCTTTCTTATATAAATCTTTGGCAACAAAAAAATTAGAGATAGTGGCTAAATTTACATGAGATCATTTCTTTGTAAGTTGTTTCTCATACGGTTTTTAAAAAAAATTGGTTTCTTTAAATATTTTTTCAATCATACAATGGTTTGCATAAACATGTTTTTTTAATGTACTAATTCCATTTGCATTGTTATAGAATAACATACCTTTCTTTGCTTGTGTTTTGGCATTTATTATTAAAATTGAATTGGCATAAAAAAAAATGCATCTCATTAATTAAAACCATTTAACGTCCAAGTTTATTGCCATTTATACAATAAAATGACCAACATAGTGCATTTCTACTATCATGTTTCCACTTTCTTATGTGAAGATGCAATTTTTTCAAAATTTCCTTC
>Ga0116227_10001203_pt1 | contig 56701 bp, 40 predicted proteins | sample S1TSphgellanicum_FD_89693 | JGI IMG/M metagenome (GOLD analysis project Ga0116227, IMG submission 89693) | Host-associated microbial communities from peat moss isolated from Minnesota, USA - S1T2_Fb - Sphagnum magellanicum MG | ecosystem: Host-associated > Plants > Peat moss > Unclassified...
CCTCATATTTTTGTGTTTTTTCTCAATTAAAAAAAAATACATATAAATAATTTTTTTCAAAAAATATCCAACCCCCCCCCCCCCCAAAAAAAAAAAAAAATCTATGCATATACCTCACAAAATTGAAAAAAAAAATTTGATCTCAATGTGACAAAACAAAACAAGCAACTTCCTTTAGTACTAGGATGGTAGGTTGATAACTAAATCAATATGTTTACAAATGAAAAACACATTTGGGTGCAGGCACAATCCAACAAGCCAAAAAGGGCGTCAGATCGCAAAAGAAAAACAATCCAAATTGAATAAATATTTATGTCTTGCCACTTAAAGCCATGACAATCATGATAAGTTATTGGTTTCTCATTCATATGAATATTCAGGAATTCAAACCAAAAATCCATTTGATAAAATTTTTAGTTTAAGTTTTGATTTAGGACCTTTAAAAGTGAACAACAATGCATTAGATAGGAGTCAATTTTGCAAAGGACTTTCAAAATGATTCATATTATAAAACACATTTGATGAGGGGAAAAAAAAAAGATAAAGACCTATTAACCACATTAAAAAAAAACACTCATAACTTAAAATATGTGGAATTGTAAAACTTTAAAAATTCAAAGAACTTTCCAAAATTGATTTAAAATTTTAAAAATCCTTTGCTACACATAAATGGGTAAAATGTACATGATATATCAAAAAAATTTGTAGTTTATTATATAAGAAAACATAAAAATGTTAAAAAAAAAATTGGTTATGATTTGAAATTATTATCATTTAAAAAAACGTAACACTGAATTTACAAGGACTCAAGACACTTTCAAAAATTCATATTTATTCAAAAATGATGAAAAAAAAAGTGTTTTACTTAGACAACTATGATCATTTATTACAAAAAATTACAAAAAAAATTGACCCAAAATTCATTCATATGAATTTTTTTTTTTGGTAATTTGGTTAGCTTGTTGTATCCCATTTGGGCCCATTTAAATCATATTTTAGATTGATTCATTTTTCCATAAATATTTTCAAGATGTTTCTGAAGCCTAATTCAGTTTTTGAAATGTTTGTTTTATTTCTGACAAAAGTACTAAAAAAACACCTTATTAGGTGATGAATTGTCTGTTGAATGAAATTTTGTTTTGGGCTAAAACTTTTGTGAAAATTCTAGATTTTTTTTTCTTTTTCAACGTAATTTTGACTAATTTTCTTCTTTTAACATCACAATTCATGAAATTGAAACATGGATTAAAAAATGAAAAAGATTGAAAAAATGAAATGTGACAAATATTTTTAAGTTTGGGGTGGGGGGGGGGAGGTAAGGGAGGGATTCCCTTGGACCAATGCTTTTCTTTTTTTCTTTCCAAATTTTTGACGTAGTTGAGGTGGTGATCATCCATAAGTTGATTTAGCCAAATTTGGTTGGAAAAATATATTTAAAAATAATTCTAAACCATCCTTCTACATATATCTTTGGCTACTTACTTGACCATATAGAAAACCAATCACAAGTTTGTTAGAGTTGCATAATTCTCAATACTCAATTTCAATAACACATTAATTGTTTAATAATGTTATCCTTAAAAGTCACCCAATCTTTGAGCCTTAGTTTGACCTTGGAGTCTTTGTGTCATCCCCAATTAAAGTGTAGCCATAATATGAGTTAGAAAAATTAAGTAACATTTATTGAAACTTGGTACTAGTTCACAAGATTTATAAGATTTTATTGAGACAAGATTTGATTTAACTAAGAATGATAGTAGCAAGTGATATGCATAGGTAGGGCAAATAAAAAATTGGGGGTTGAAACTCTTGTGAAGACCAAACCAATTTAGGTGAGAAAATTAGTTTGGATCCCTTTTCTTTTTTTCCTGTGTATTATTTTTATCCCGACTTTTGAATTCATTTCTAGTTTTGGCCAATTTGGGTACTAACCCCAATAAGCCCCCCTTGCCCCCAAACCCAAAGTACTTTACATATAGAAAAAGGGTTTGCATTTAAACCCTCCCCATAATTGAGGCTCTAGTTATGAGGCTAGTGGAGGGGTCTAAATTCCTAGAAGGGTGTAAATGCAGACCATTTAGCTGTATAATGAACTCGAAAGATTTTATTTTATTTTTGCCTTTAGATTTAAATTTCTTTCATCTTTCCCTAACAAATTCATTGTCGCAATTGAGTTTGTGTTGTTTTTAGTTGGGCTTTGTTTCATTTTCTCTTTTGTGCATAATGCAACATGTAACACCATCATTCCTTGTTTCTCTTTTGTGTACGATATATAATAGCATCATTTTCGCTTTTGCTTTTGTTCATCATTATGTTGTTTTTTGTAGGATAACAATGATGTTGATTATGAGAGGCTTTGAGGTGCTCTGCATTTCTTAATGCACTTCTTACTGTTTCTTGTTGTTGCATCGACATTGACATCTTCAAACTCACTCCATTTTTGCATCTATTATTTTCTTGGTGTCATTGTCAAGTTCCATTGCATGCAAATGAACCTTCATATGTCTCATTTTAATGAAATTCAATAAATTAATTGACATGAATTTTTTTGGTTTGTTTTGTAAAAAAATTTTAAGGTAAAAAAATTTTGGGGTGTGAGAAAAAAAATAATAATGAAAAAAAAGAAATATAGATCTAAACAAAAGAAATAAGGAGCTTTAAAAACAAAAGTTTTTAAAAAAAGGTAGTCTACCTTCCAAATGTAAAAGCACCAATGATAGGATGAAGGAACCTTCCATAATTCAAAAACTCCAGTAAAAAGTTACACTTCAAAATGGATTAAAAAAATACACTGAGGAAATCTCACACGTTCTTTACAGATAACTCTTATTGTCAAAACAATTCATAAAAGAAAAAAGAGAAAATTTCACAGCTTAAAATCTAGTAGTATGGTCCAGTGTTGTTGGGCCATTATAAGAAATGGAAATTCAATATAATTGCAATTCTCAAATAATTAAATAACTCTTCTAAAATATATATAACCATATTTTTCAACTGTTTGAGAACTGATTCCTATATATATATATGTATATATAATTTTGATCAAAGTTTTCAAAAAGTCTAAGAACTAGTTAAATATCCTTCCATAAAAACAAATACCCATTTTTGCAAATTGCCAGTTATTCCCAAAACCTGGTAGTTCTTTGGGACTGTTCAAAAAAACTAACATCAGAACTTTTTTGATTTCCATTATCTTAAAAAAATGGCAATTGAAGGTTATTAAAAACATCAGATAACCTCCCAACACTAGTACTGTCCCTAGGACCAATGCACATAACTTGAAAAACAATGGTGGTAGTCTCTAAACCCTAAACCTAAGGGCACCTCACACCCACACAGGGGTTATTACATGTTTTTCAGTACATAGTGGTCTCAAAGACCTAAACCTTGGGGCACCCACATGAGAAGCTTTTACGGGTTTGAGGCTTGAGCACAAAATGGTCTCAAAATCTTAAAGCACTAAACCCAAAGGCCACCTTGTGAGACTTCTTTGCATATTGGTCTTTCACCCTTTAGAAAGAATTTTGAAATAAATTGAAAAAGGAATGATGGATTCCCTTTTAGTGTTTTTTTCTTTTCCAAATTTTAACCATTTGGTTACATCACAAAATTGAAAAAGAAAGAGAAAGAAAGAAAACCATGGTCCCTTCCCATTTACAAATAATTTTGAAATAGATTGAAAAAGGAAGGACAAGTGTGAATGCACCATTAACAACCCACTTGGCGAGCCTGGTGAGTGTGGTACACTCTAATTGCATAGTGATGAGAACTCCAACTTCATTCACAAGAATAAGCACACCCAAAATACAAAGGAATTTGTATTCTCCAAAATTTTGCATGTGAAATTTGGTTCATGGGAAATAAGCACATTCAAAATGCAAGTTTCTTCTTTGCAATTCTTTATGTGAAATTTGATGTTTAAATTTCTCAACTGGTAAGTGATTTGTGAGCACATTACTAGATGATTGAAAGTTTTGTCTCTAAATGCCAATGTAGTGTAACATTTATTTGGCCTTTATTGTAACACAGTAATTGTTAAAATGAAATCAAAGTGCAAAGTCCCATCCACATCAACACAGTAGTAAGTAGAATCACTACAACCATAACATGTTTGCATTATCATCATCACACTCTTGTCACTTCTTCACACACACACACACAACATTCATCATATCTCTAAGAAAATCAGTGATAAATAATGAACAGAAAAAAATTGAACATTTGAGATTTGACAACAATCTGTGTGATGGATGTTTTCCTCTTTTGCTTCCTAGATAGATAATACAATCAATAATACCACAACATTATTGTCTACCACATTATCCTGCTAAGCTTTTCTTGTACCCAACATCATTGGAAAGATTGCCTCTTCCCTTAGCCAAACACATTGTATCCATTCTCCATTTTTTATTTTTTATTTGAGATTTGAACCCTAGTCCCAAGGACCTTGCCCATTGCAGCACAAGGTACTTATAACATCCAACATAATCAATAAAAATAGTGGAAAAAACTTACATGTCACAAACAATTGCAACCAAAAAATAAAAAACCTAAACTGTAGTTAAAATATCAACAATCATGCATCAATTCCTACCCTTATTGATAGGATAGTTGCACACAATCTATCATAGGTAATGTTGCAAAGTGTTGCAACGTGAAAACAACCAATGTACACAATGCACATAACTTACAAGTGAACAAGTGAACAATAAAATGCTAGCAACTTCAAAATGTGGCAAACATCAAAACTTCTACTAAACCTTAAGATGCAAAACCCACAAGTTGCCAATGCAAGCACAAGTGATAAAAAACACAAAAACAAATAAATGGTGCAAACCTTAAATAAACAAAAAGAAAGCTTGCACACAAGTCTAGGTTTGAATGCTACAAACTTTTAACCCACAATAGAAAGTAATTGTAGAAACTTGTTGCACCAAGCCCAAGTAAATGGAGAAGCTTGTTGTTGCCACAAGCCCAAGTAAGTGCATAAGCTTGTTGTTGCCACAAGCCCAACCTTTAACCCACAACAGAAAACAAGTGCACAACAACCTTGCTATTGCCACAAGCCTAAGTTTGAATGGTGTAAACTTTAAACAAAAAACAAGTGCACAAAGTTGCTGTTGCCACAACTTACAAGCTTGGGTCTGACTGTTGTAAAGTTGCAAACTTGCAACAAAAAACAAGCACAAAAGCTTGCTACTGCCATGCCCAAGTCCAATTGTTGTAAACCTTAAACAAAAAATGCTTGCATTCAAGCTTGATGCTAAACAAAAAGCAAATGCATAACTTGCTATTGCTAGAACTTACAAGCTTGGGTCCAATTGTTGCAAAGTTGTAAACTTGCAAAAAAAACAAATGCACAAACTTGTTGTTATCATGCCAAAGTCCAATTGTTACAAACCTTAAACAAAAAAATACTACACATAAGTTTAATGCTAAACAAAAAGCAAGTGCACAAACTTGTTGTTACCACAATTTAGAAGCTTGGGTGTTATTGTTGCAAAGTTGTAATAAAAAACAAGTGGAGAAGCTTGTTGTTGCCACGCCCAAATTCAATTGCTACAAACCTTGAACAAAAAGTGCTTGCACATAAGCTTTTTGTTACTACAACTTATAAGCCTAGGTTTGGATGTTACAAACCCTAAAAAAAAAAACAAGCACAAAAACTTGCTACTACCACAATTTATAAACCCAAGTCTGCATGTTGCAAAGATGTTACAATTCCAAAGAAAAAACAAGTGCACTAACTACTACTGCAAACCCAAAATGCAAATTATAAACAAGAAGACATGATGTTTACTGAATGTGCATTGTGAACTCCATTGTCTAAGATTCTAAGCTTTATGGGCACTGGGCGTTGGATGACTCAAGAAAACTTAAGAATCGAAAATGTATTTTGATTTTCATTGTTAAACAACTTGATTTTGATTCCAACAGTCCACTCCAAAATCTAATATTTTGAGTCCCAAGTTCCAATGTCCAAAATCTTAGACTTTTTACTCCAAATCCTTGGATCTAGTTCTCTTGAGTCTTGATTCTTCAAGTTTATAGTCCAATGTCCACCATCCTTGGCTAAGTTCTTCAAAGTTCAAACTTGTCACCCTAGGGCCTGGAGTCCAATGTCTAGCCATGATCCAAAGTTTAAAGTACAAATTTCTAACTTCTTACGTTCACAAGACCATTCAAGAGAATGGCGCTTGTACAACTTAGTGCTTTCAAGTTATAACACGCAATCTTAACTTCCTAAGAATGGTGTTTGTACAACTTTCAACTCTAGCCTCCAAGCCTCCCACTCAATATGCAAGTGCACTGGCGATGGCTTGTCAAAGCACGATGTGAAGATGTGGCAAAACAGTTGCTAGAAATAGCGAAAGCAAAGGCTCATTGATGATTCCTAATGTTGAAGATCTGGCGAAACTGTAATCCTAAAGTGAAGGAATCTGGCAAATCCCTAACCCTAAAGCGAAGCAATTTGGTTCACCCATTTTGAAAGGAAGTGCCATTTGAAAGACTGCTTGGGACCCACTTAGCCTAGTTATTACTTCAATCCAGATTCATTAGAGAGTATGGGCCACTTTAGATGGGGGGGGTCTAGGGTCCAAATTCCTAGGTACCAATTTGGACTTATTTAAAGCAAATTGAATCCTTGAGTTGGACCTTATTTAGGACCTTAGCTTACATCTTAGTTCTTCAAATCACGAGCTTTCCCTTTTAGCTCTTTTTTTTTTTTGGGTTCAGACCAATTGATTTTCCCTCTAAAATGGTGCCATGTAGGTTTAGCCTAGAGTTGCCACTTTTTGCTTGAACTCTCATTTAAAGGCTGTGGGTCCAATTTATGACTCTCATCCAAATAGGATTGCTTTATTTCATGGGACCCTGGACCTTCGTCTAAACTGGCCCTAAATGTCATTGAAACAAACTCCATTGGCTTCATTTTGGGTAACTTGCAAATAGCATGGTTTAATTAGTTTATGCATGGCACAATCAAATTGTGCAAGTTCTTTTGGTTTTCAATTTCTTAATGTATTACAATCAAATATATGATAAATTTCTTTGTCAACTTTTGAACTAAAATTGAACTACAGGGGATTAAAAAAAACAAATGGTCAATCATGGTTCAAAATGACAACCAAAGTTGGTACGAGAGTTCTATCAACATAGGTTGGATTAATACATGTTGATGTAGTATCAAGTGATGATAACTTATTTCAAAACTAATTTCCACTCTCGTGTTTCAATTAGTTTCCTAATTTTGGATTTAAAAAAGTGGTAGGTAAGGCCTCAGTAGGAGTGTGACACTAGAAAAGTAGGTACCACTTGAGGTGATAGTTGAGGGTTTAGGGTTTAGGGTTTAAACCCGCTTTGCACTCGGAGTCAGGGTTGATGTTCAACCCAAATCAAGCATTCCTATTGGTGCAAAAGTTGAAATCAGCCCAGAGGGCTTTACAAGAGGAGTCAAGGCTGAACTAGAAAATATCTTTTCAATCTGCCCAAAGTTATTAATAAATGCTCAACTTTATGGCCTTGTTATTGGCCCCAAGGCTGGAAAGAGGATGCCATGGAATTTGGGAGGCCAATTTGTGACCCTTAGGCCCAATGTTTCAGCATTTATTAATATCCTGCCATCAATGTTCTAGCATTTATTAGTAACTTGGGGCCAAACAACAAGCCAAAAATGCTCAAAGTTGGCCCCAAGTTTTTTCAGCCCTGACTCCTAGTTGTGTGAAGAGGGCCTTATTCTGGTTGTGCTTTTCCATGAGGGCCTTAACGAGCGTAAAGCTCACGTTAAGGTCCTTTCAAAAAGTTGTTCAAATGAACATTTGGCAATGTAAGTAAGGTTCTGCTTCCAAAACATATGGTGCCCTCTCTATGGCAGAAAGAATTCTTATCTTTTTAAGACATCCTTGAAATACCGTAAAAGAAATCTTGACAATGCTTTCGTATTTAGTATGTGTTTCTTGTATATTCAATTACCCATTGGTTGAAAACCATATCATTCCATTCTTGTGTGTTGCTTTCATTTAATCCAGTCATTTCAAAAACTCGGATGCTTCCTTGTTTGGAAATATTAAAACTTTAAAGCCTCAATCATTAAACAACTCCTAAGAATTTATTAATTCATGCTTCCACTGTAGTACATGGGCAGCTTCAACACATGTCTGTCAATTAATTAATTACTTTTGGTTGACAATAGAGCACTTTCAAAATATTTTCAAATATTTTTTAATTTCCTTCACACAATTTTAATTTTAGTTTTTTGAAAAAAGATTCAACATTTCTGAAAATAATATAATTGGTGTGAAAAACAAGTGAATGCTAGGAGAGTTCGTAGTTCTTGCCTTTTGGAAGAAGCCTTAGGGTCTTTGTTGGGCAGGGTTTCTTCAATGTTTTGTTTGCTGAACCAATTACTACTCATAATATCCCTTGCACCTTTCAAACCATGGCGATGACAACTTAGAACCATGGCAAGCAAGTTGAGTTCAGTCATGTGGTTAACAGAAAGAGTCAATACTGATGTCAATAGTAAGTGCATCATTTCCTTAAAAGGAAATATTCTCGTGAGAATAAAAAATAAATCTCCACAATCCCAATTGCCAAAGCTGGAACAAGGTTCAAAACTTTTTCTTGACGTCAACTCTCATATAAAGCAAACATATGTACAGTCAGTCATGGCTTGATGGATATGTTTGATTGAGGCGTGCCACAATTCTAACAATCTCTTACATTCAATGGGTTTTTGCTATTGAAGCTCACAAAGGTGAATCACCTTCACCAGCTTTGTTCCACTATTTCTGCAAGTAGAGAAGCAAGGAGAAAGAAATAGAGGCAAAAAGTTACAGAGAAACAGATAAGGAAAAACCAACCAGCCACAAAGGTGAGAATGGCACAGAATGGCAGTCAGCAGAATGGCAGAGAATGTGACAACCCAAGCCCCAGATTGCATCAAATTTACAGCAGCATGGTCTTTTCCAGCAGCATTGTCAAAGGCTTGAATGTGAGACACCTAGCCTTGAGGTTTGCTGTAGAAATTGGAACAATGGAAGCAGCAGCATCTCTCATCAGTACATTATTTGTATTCTCCAGATGTTATACTAGGCTTAAGAAAATCCACAACACAGGTAATTGATGCCATTGATTGATCTATGTCACTCAGCATAACTGGATCCCTCATCATATGTAGGCAACTCATATATGTGACTACATGACCCTAATGTTAGTTTGAATCTAAGCATCTGCTGCCAGGAAGAATGAGCAACTACAAACTAGTACTGATTCTAATGTCCTTTATGAAAAGGCAATGGTGGGCTTGATCTTATCGAGTGCACCCAAAAGTCTTGGTGATAGAAAATAGGGTTTTGGGAGAGCCTTAGTCACACTTGATGTTCCTATAAATCCTTCGTACAAAAACGGATGACCCTAAATACCCCACTGCACCTGGAGACACAACAAAAATTACCAAGCCCATGTTCAGAAATGTGTTTGACTAAGCACCACAAAATGATATCAAACACATATGTAGAAAATGGGGGGAAAAAAAACCTAACTTAGATCTATCTTGAAGTGATTCTTCTGAATTGAAGATATTGGAGGCTTACCACAAAGAATGCCAAGACCAATACAGAACATCAGTGTGTATCCGAAGTAGAAACAGGTTTGGAAGAAGCCAGTCATCTTTGTCTTCATGAAATAATAGTAGATCGAGTAGAGGAACACATAAGCACCCGTGGATGCTGCTGAGATAAATGAAGTCCATTGCCAGTGATAGTTCTCAGCATTCAACAAAAAGTAGGTACCCACAATAGTTACACATACTGTTACTATTGCAAGTATCAGGAAAACAAGGAGCATGAACCCATACACATAATACACCTGCAACAACAAAGTTGGATTTTTTCCATCCAACAAAAGCAGGTCTATGTCAAAATCACAGCATAACAAAAACAGTTGAAAGAGGTAATGAAGATCTGACATCTCAAGAAGGTTCAGCCCTTGAAAACCTAAGACAAATAACAAGCACAATACTGAGTTTCTGGCTATCAGGGTGACAACCCCTTGTGCAGAGAGACGACCACTTTGAGAGGCCACAAATGCAAACATCATCTCTATTGCATGCATAAAGAAGAAGACACCAATTTTGGATAATCACCCCACTTTGGGTCTCTTAGAGACAAAGGGTTAACTAAAAGTCATTCGGTATTAACAGGGGCACAATTGTATTACCTTGTAGTTCCAGAAGGAGGTGAACACAAAGTACATTTCGATGAAAATACTGCCAAAAGGAAGAAGCCCGCCCAAGAGTGCCACCACCCAAGGTGTCAGATACCACTTTTTCTCAGGAATGGGACGTGGGATGGTTTTCACACGACAAGGGTTGTTTGGAACTCCGCTCCAATTTCTGCCCAAAACGGTTCCTAGCAGTACTAACGGAAATGAAACAAATGCCCAAATCACCAACACCACCACCTGATGCCAGCCCAGAATCCACATCATTGTGTCACTGATGGGCCTTACACAAAGTTTAGCAACATATACCACAAGTCTGCATTAGCAAATAAAGCAAACAGAGGATCAATGCTGATTTCCATATGCACAGACTCCAGCTTACATGTATGCTCTTAACTACTAAGAAAGTCCACATTAGAACATTTCACTGATGTGCTAACACATTCGTATAGATCACAGGTAACACTTGTGAGAATGATTAAGATCATAAGCTGTAACTGGAAATTGCACCTGCAATGGATCAGTTAAATAGCTCAACTGTCTGCAGTATTGTATTGAAACTGTGATGGAGAGGCAGTGCCCTCCATCCAACAGATAGAATCAAAAAGTCTTCAATACAAGGGGCATGAGAAGGAAGACTAACCATGGTTCCAAATGGGATGGCTGCCAGGGAATGGTAGAAGATGGCCACGGTATTCAGAGCAAAACCAATTCCAAAGCAGGTGAATGGAAACAGAGTGGCAGTTAGAAGCATTGACTTTATCCAATGCTTTCCTGCACACATGCACAGCACATGGTCACAATCATGTCCATAATTCTTCTGTGTTGATTCCACTACAATCCATGTTGATCTTGGCTTGAACTTCATATATGTTAGCACACTTAAAGACCAACGTCTTAGCATCAAATTTGGAAGCTCAAGTTGGAGCAGAACTGTTGTGATCAGACCAAAAACATCTCATTGTCAGACACTGATATAGACCTCATACTGTTTCAAATGGTCGTATCACCATTTCTTGATTGAGCATTCAGCAAGGAGTTCAAAGAGGAAGTGGGTTCACCATCATTGCGGGAATAAAATGCTCCTCCCACATATCCAGATATGAATGATGTCAGGGCATAACACACAATAAAAGTTGTGACAATAGCTCCACGTCTGTGACCACAAATCCCCAGTGAGAATGTTTTCTTGTCATATGAAAACAGTCATAGGGTTCAGAGTGCCATATGACCACTGAAACATGAATGAGTGTTCAGCGTGATGCACTACATATTTATCATGAATAATGATTTCCGTTCTGCTTGCACCTACATTATAGTATGGGGACCCAGATGTGATTTTATGTGTAAATAAGACAGAGATAGAAACAAACATACCCAATATAAAGCATCCCAATGATTGCCACCAGGATGACAAGTAAAATGAGCATTGAAAGCTGGGCTCCTGTCCCCACTAGTGCTGACAGGAGCACTAAGTTACTGGGAACTCTGAACACGTCTCCATGGACCAGCTTCCATCCTGACTCTTCACTAACATCCCTCTCCTGCAGACATCACATGGACACCAATAATGCTTTGCCAAATTGTTGAACCATGACCCCAACATCCCAGTTTGATGTGCTGCTCTAGCCTGTAGACTTCAAATCCTGCATTCTTTTGCTCTACATGCAACTATCCACCTTGAACCTCTCACACTGAGCCTGATTCACTCCTAGATCCCATCAAAATATTTTTAGACAGTATCTCCCACCCAATACTAAAACAAAAAAGATTCCCAGCAAACAATGTAAGAGGACAAGCTGGCAATTTTAAACACATTTCAGAGGTTCATTCCTTCAACTTTCTCATGACTTGTGTTTCAATGTATTTGTACATGGAGAAAAGCAGCAATATGACTTCTTATTAAACTGTGTCCATGAGAAATTAACCAGTCCTGATCTGAAACATAAATTCTACAACTTAGAGATGATGGTTGAGAGGAATCTGGCTTACCAAAGTTTCCAAGTCATCTTCCTCACGTGCATATTTGGCATAGTCATTGCGTAGTGTCCTCATGAGGATCATTGATACAAGCCCAGTGAGGAATATCACCATCATGAATGAGTTGAATATTGAGAACCAGTGAATCTGTGTAACCCACATGTGGATCGAAATCAGAATACATGTATTCAACAAGATTGCAGGAAAAAACTTGCATGATAAAGGTATGAAGCAGGATGGGTTGACCTGATGCTCAAAGAATGGATAATCCAAATAGGCATCAAAGCGCCGGGCAAATGTGGTGTTGGTCTCAACCCACTCAACCGCATATGTAAACTCCAATTGTTTCCCATCCTTGATGGGCACAAGATTGCCTTGTGTTAAGTTGACTTGAATGATCTGTGATAAGAAAAGCACACGGCAAATGTGTAACACTTTGCTAATTTCTTCAACACTTCTCAGGGGCTTGCGTTACTAACAGAGGTGCAAACATACCTGGTCCTTGTTATATTTGATCAAAAACTGTTTGTGTGTGTTGATTATATGTCTGGAGTCTTCATCATTCTTCTCTGGATGATACTCTCCAACAAATCCTGCAAATCATATACATTTTCACAAGCTCTCAGTTCATTAGGGTTTCCACCTTTGGGTCATTCAACACACCTAATGTCAACAATCATGCTGAGAAAGTGGATAAGGAAGAGTGGAAAACATAAATGTTTGCACGAGGAAGTAGAAAAGTGAAAGAATAGAAGAATAGAAATGAATGAAGAGGAAAAGAAGCTGAATCAAAGTCATCTATATAGTGCAATCGGGCTCTTTGTCCAGAAAATACATACCCCACAGTGGCAGATCATCTGCAAATCCTCAGCCCAATTGTTCCATATGTCCCCGCACAGAAAACCAAACCAGCTATTGTCAGAAACCTGTATGTGTGGAAGAGGAAATCTGATCCCATACAAAAAACTTGGACTTGCATTTGGATACTCAGGAGGCAGTGATGTCAACCACGTTACTTGGAATCAAGGTAGTCCCTTTTAAGAATAGGGCTTGTGGCAACACAAGGGAGAATTGAAACACAACTGCTCCACAAGATGCTAGATCAGAATCTTTGGTAAGAAATGCTACAAAAACCAGACACATCCAGGAAGACAATCACAAAGCTAGCCAGAAGCAATGAAAAACCAAAGTTGTGGCTGAGTCAGTCTCTGAATGCAGAAGCATACCAATGAAGAACTCAAACCAGTAGGTACTTGCAACTGCCTCCTTGAAGACATCTGCCTTTCCTTGGCTGAGTTCAAAACTGCAGATTGTTTTCTTCTCTGTTGGGACTGTCAGAAACCCAACCAACCAATTCAGGCTACAAAAATCATGTGAAGGCAACTGGACAGTTGAAAGCAAATGTTTGTCTAAACCAGTTTCCAATTTAAAGTGTGGAACTAATAATGGTTCCATGAACCTTCTCCTAGGTTCCTTTTTTCAAGAGTTGACAAAGCTAAATAAAAAAGAGCTTAAGGTGGGGTGTGACTTACTTTTGAACTTAATCTCAAGTTCGCTATCAATGAGCTCATTCCCTTCCAAGACTTCACCGAGTCCTCCCCACTTATGAGTTGAAGCTCCATCTCCAGGTTTGCAAAATGGCAAACTGTAGTAGTTGTAGGTTTCTTGAGGGTTGTTGTATGGTCCAACTTTGTTTACCCATAGCATTACCGTATCTCCAGCTGCATACTGCTCAAAAAATCATTCCCAACAAGTCTCAATTATCAAAAATCCTAATAAGCATCTGCCTGTTCGTCTAATTTCAAAGCAAATCCAAACCCTAATCACTGGCCTTTCAATGATAAACTCCAAGTCCAAAATTCCTTCTCATGCAGAGGGTTTTCCTGAAAAGAAAGATCTTTTCTTCGCTTTAGAATGCTTTGTTAACTGATGGTCTTACGAGGTGACCAAAACCTTGAAAGAAAGAGCACACACACTCTCTACAACAATTGGAGAATTTATACTACTGCTCCACACTCCATACATTGCAAGGATAAAAGAGTGAAACAGCTGTGTGAAACTGGATAGAAACCAAATCCAGAATCTCTTCCTACTCATATACACAGCGACAACATCATGAGAATACTTCTTGTGGGGTATTAAGTGTATTTTGGACTCGCAAAGTAGGGTTTTGTGAAGGGCATGTATGTACTTGGATCACGAGAGTTATCATCACAGCCAGAAACAACTGCACAAACCAAAAAGGGGTTTTGTAGTAAAGAGGTTTGTTTACCTTATGATCATACTCGGTTGCATCACAGTGATGGAGGAAGGGTAGTACACATAAAGCTGCCACCAAGAAAAAAACCCTAATACTCCGTTCCTCCATCTTTCAAGATCCGGATTGAACCTATCCGTGCCAAACACAAAAGAAAACACTTTCTCTATCTACCTCTCTTAGTTCTCCTCTGTCTGTCTGTCTGTCTGTCTGTCTACTTTCTTCTTCCTCCTTTTTGGACCACTCCTGATGATACTCAAGTACAGAAACCAGCAGTCTGAAGCTGGAAACCCAAGAAACCCCAACAACAGCTATAGAATTCCATCAAGACCCAATGATGCTAACATTCCGAACTTTACATTCCCAAAGAAACCCAATGACGATTCTGCGAGATGCAGATATTTGGGCAGAGCTTGAAACCCACGAGAAACCCACCCACGACGAAGAAGGGAGAAAAACTCACACACGCAGGCAGCGGTAAGAACACTGCACAAGGCCGTGCAGGATGCAGAGAGCGGAGGAGGGGCTTTTTGCCAAACTCTGTTCATCCGTTGCTTCACTTGTTCATCCGGTTACCAAACACTCACTGCATAGGTAGGTATGTAATTCAATAATTGAACTAGAAGAAGGTTGTGAGCAAAAGTGTTGGTGTTTTTTTTTTTCCTTCTTTTGGGTGTGATTTCAGTTTTGGCAATAACATTTCAAAATTCAAGAATCTTGGGGGCTTGATTTTAAAATCAGGTTTGCTTCCAATTCTATTATACATTGCCAAGGATCGAAGAAATGGTTGTTTTCGATTGGTTGACTATGATGATTGTACCAATTATTTGCATTCAAATCATCTCTCACCTTATTACTCGGGTCTCAACTTTCATGTCTATGGGTGGGGATCGGGAAACAATTAGTTCCTTACTGGATTTGATACACAGTAGTAGAGTGATCCGTAAAGTCATGCGACTAGCAGGCGAGAGAATAGGGCATCAAACGCATAACTGGTAATGAAAATTTTACAAAATGAAATAACTGGGATGCAAACTAGTTTTTCCACCAATTTCCGTGGTAAACTGAGTTACATCCTGTCTTTCCTTTTTCCTGAGCCACTCACTCCATTGGTGCTACATATGAATTTGTTTTTTGGCGAAAAATAGCAGTTTTCTGAAAATGGAATATTCTGTCAAAAATTCCTTGTTTTCGAGAAAGAAATTCGCCAAAAAGCGACAGAAAACTGGTTTTTTGGGGATGGTGTCGCCACATTTATGCCTACGGGCTACAGTTTTCAGAGTTTCTTGAAATAAGTTCGCCAGTTAAGTCGAAATCTGACTAGGGATGCTCGCCACCCTGGCTACATCAGGAAATTGAGAAAAAAACACTGATTTTCACTGCTCCTCCTACCTGGAGGACTACCTTAATTACTCTTGAACATTTTGCATTAAATACTGAGATTTAGTAAAATTTTATTACTTTGTATATACCACTTAAAGAGGGGATAGGGCATGAAATTGAAGGGGATAGGGGGTGAAAGAGAGGGTGACTTTACGGATAACTTCATTGTTTAAGACTCAAATTGGAGGTACTGTATGAGTGAAATTGTTTTAAAGAACATGAACCTTGTGTTCAAGAGTGGTTTTTTTCATGGTTTCCATCCATATTCTAGCAAAAGGTTAATTTCACAATTTAGTTCTTTTGATTGACTTCCACCAAACAGGTGTGGGTTTGCAAGGGTCCAAATCACAAGAACCTGAATGTAAACCCTTCAACTTTACCATTGCAATGTGGGAACGTGTCAAATTTTTAAATGAAATTATTTTGAAAGGTTTCAATGATCAGAATTGTTTTCTTTGTCAAAAGACAAAGAAATTTAGTTGCAATATATTTATATCTGATTTTAGTAAATAGCCAGCCATATAAAAAGATGATAAAAATTTGTGCTTCATATATGGTTTATAAATAGACTTGGCTAAATCTTTCTAGGAATGATTTTCACTTTTTTTTACATCTTCCTATTAACGGTCATGACTTAAATTGCCAAAAAAAAATCCTAAAATACAAATTACGAGGTCTCAATGTTTATTGTTTATTCACACATAGGGTTAACTTATTGTTAAAATAGGGTTATAATTAGTATTGTGGTTAAACAGAAGTTAAGGTTTGTTTCCTAAAGGCCCATTTAGACTTAGTGTTAATAACTTGGGCTTTTTGGCCCTTAACATTCGGGTATAGTGGTAACAATGTCACACGGGAGCATTTATTATGTTAATTTCTCACCATGTTTTTGGTGAGTGAATACACGGGAGTTGGATGGAACATACCACAACCTTAATTAACATCATCATCTCCTTATTGTCATTAGGTCCACATTAGTGACAATCAACATTTCCCACATAACTAAAGGTGCTTTTAAAAACCCTTCCATTGTTGCTACTTTTTTCGGATCATTTCTTTGCACTACATTTGTTTTTAAAGCAAGTTTTCTGCTAAGTTATGCTTATTGACACATTCATTTCTTCATTGTTGTGTTCACTTTTATGTTTTTTCTTTTGTCATTTCATTCCATTTTGATCTTGCATTTAGCTACAATTTGACATTGCAAAAATTGTTTTTTGGGTTTCAATCAATGTCGACTAGTTTTTTTTTTCTTTTCAATAGAACCTCCAATACCGGTTCCAACTTTTCCTTAAAATTTGAAAGAACCCCTATTTTGGTCCTAGGAATTTTTTAAATAATTTTTAGACCTTTGGGTTTAGTTCTAGATGTAGTTCTTCACAAGACTATTGTTCTCTATTCTCTTAAAAAAAATTCCTTAATGGGTCCAGTTTCAAACCAAATTTTGTTCCAACTACATACACATAGCCCAAAATTGAGAAATTTCTAATTATTTACATGGTAACCTATAAAAAGTGGCCACCAAACCAACTACATGCCTAGAGATTTTATTTTTTAAAAAAAAAAGTTGCATACTTAGAACATGTTTAGGGTGATGTTAGCTTAAATAATATGCTGAAAAATATCATTTGTTTGTATTGGAAGAAAAACAATTATTGTATCCATTTTCAACTTGGTGGTGTTTTTTTTTACAAAACATGACCAACATTTATATTACGAAAATGTTTCTTAAACTTACACATTTCACCTTTAGTTTTCAAAACCTATAATCCTTGGATCTTCTCCTAATTTACTTTCAGTCTAGAGTCTCTATGGTGGATTTTCAAAAGAAATGTCATATTTGGACATACAATATATGCAATCATTTTATTCTCACATGCATGTGAACATTCATGTGTTAATGCATAATTTGTTATACATCAATTTGTAGATTTAAAGGTGCTTGACAACAATTTTTGTCTTTAGATTTTGAATGACACAAGTTGCATGTGGAATTATTTCACTCGAGTGTAGTCACACTAATAGGAGCCAACAAATTGCAACCATTGTTTTATTTTTTGAAAAAATATATATTAATGTACAAGTTTTTTATGTGTTTACATACAATATTAGTAACATATTATGAAAGCATGTGAAATAATTTGGATTGAATTTGAATTTCAATGAATATAAAATACTCAATATTTCTAACTTGTCTTCAATATATATTTTTCATCTTTAAAGAAATTGAAATGGATTCAAAATGAAATAATGATGTACAATAATTTATACACATCTTTATATAATGTAAAGATTGACATTTGTTTTGATTATGAATATTTTTTATCATTGTAAAAATCATGAATTTTTAATCCATCACCTTCTTTAACTAATCACAATCTACCACATCATTTAACCTCAAAATTCACTACTTCTTAAATAATCACACAAACATACAACCCAAAGTCCTATTATCCTACTTCCATCCAAGTTTACATAGTTTATGAACATGTTGCATTACCTTTTGTGAATGACCATGGAATCTTTCATTTAAATATCAATGTTGTCTACTTCCTTTGGTTTTTATGTCAATATGTATCTTAACATCTTCAACTATATAAAACTAGTGTATGTGTTCACAATTGATTAATGTTAAAAAATTGCAAATTTAGTCAATATAGTTGATTGTTTAGCTTTTTGGAAAAAGTGATAAAGTGGGTTGATTAGGTGAAACACACTTACATTTTATATACGATCAACAATGAACTTCATTATGTTATTGAAAAATGATTATATTCATGGGTTTGGATTGAATTGTATGCTTTAATTTGAGCTTAGTCTGAAGCAAACAAATCCCAATGCATACAAGAAGAAAATCCAAATGCATCCATAGCCCCATGATTTTTAGAGGTTTCATGTTCATACTTGTTGCCAAATGGAGGGAACCACCAAGTGTTTGCATAATCTACATAATCAAATTATCAAGTTTTTAAAAAAATGGGAAAAAATTTATTATTTAATTGGCCCATTTTCAAAGACATAAGTTCTGTGTAATTGTATGAGAAATTTAGAAATATATGGGTACTAAAGTCATGGTCAAATGGTTAAAATAGAAAGAACAATGTTATTTCCCTAAATGATACATGCATATTTTTGGAATTATGGAATTGGTTTTTTTGTGGCTTAGTTGTTGGGCAATGGACATGTTTTACAAATGAAATTAAGAAATATTTCTTCCAACATATATAAATGATCAATTTTCAAATGTGGACTCTTGTGGGCATATTAGTAATTCATAAGATAATTAATATAACGATGTCATGATATATGAAATAATTGCAACATGTGAGTAGATGAAACCTTTATGAAATGTTCAGATATCAATGTTGAACATGAATACTAAGAGGTTTTATGAAGGTAAGTGTGAACTTTGAAAACTATAAACGAAATAAATATTGATTTCATCGTAAAATTTGCATTACAAATAAACATGTAGTTTCCAAATATTGGATTACAAATTGATTGTATTCTAAAGAGAGTTTTTTATTCCCATTTTGGTGTGTAGCACAAGTTGTAATCATTCATAACTTGATGCAACCAAATTTGGATATAAACAAAATATGAGAATAACAACATTTAAGGATCCTTCTAAATTTTTACTTACATATTAAAACTTGTTGTGGAATCATGGCAAAATCCTTCCTAATAGTTTTCAAATTTGGTAAAAAATTCAGTAGAAAAAGAATCTTGTGACAAAGAAATATTTTCTCTATTGTGTAGGCGCACAATTTTGTACCAAAAAATACGGTCGGTTGTTGGTCCTTAAAAAATGATTGTCATTGTATTTGGTATACTGCACATGCAAAAAAGAGAGAGGAAGATATGGCTCAATTGGGTTCATTGAATTTTGTCAAATTGTGAAAATTTTGTTTTCTAAAGAGGCAATTGTGTTGGTGCTAGGTCAACCCCTTTTTTTGGGGACATTTTTTTTCCTTTAATTTTGTTTTGTTTTGTTGTTCTAGTGTAATTTGACTAATTTGATTTATTTTTCTAGTGGCAAATCTCATCAAATTTTCAAAATTGATAGAAAAAACTTGGTTTGTGGTTTGGACTCCTCAAGGTTTAGTCAAGTTTACATTAGAAAAAACAAGGATTTCCAAAATTTTCCTGATTTCTTGTTCAATTTTTTTTCAAAATTTCACCCCAAAAAAACACCAGTCATGATATTGCAACTGAAAAATAGGGAATTTTTTTCCAAAATTAGGACACTGTGAAACAAATTATAATAAGGAGTTGAACTATGCTATCAAGGTTTTTATTTTTTTAATTTAGTGAAGTAGCCGAGCTAGCAATCATCCACAAGACAACTTAATCAAATTTGGCTATAGACCACATATGAAAGTAAGAAAAAAAAAGAATCTTTTTATATTTTGGCTACTTGCTTGAGCTTGGTATAAAATTTGGCAATTTTATTTCAAAATTTGGCTAATTAGGGTCATTTTTCACAAAAATCCTTTGCACTTGTTGAAATATTATTTTTCAGGTCAAAAAATGCAACAAGTCCCCCCAAGATTTTTAAAAAAAAACATTGCAAAGAACTCACTTATCAAATCTTGGATAAATTATATACTTTTTTTATATATGTTTTCTTTTATTATTATTATTATTTCCTCAAGGAATTCAATATGTAGGGTGTTCTTTGCAAGGGGTATTAGCCCAAGCCAAAAATGGTGACAAACTCTTTGGGGAAGAGAAATTTCATGCAGCCAATGGGAAGGCCAAGCATGCTCTCAAGATGCCTGGTTTTTTTTGCTTTTAAGTTTGGGGGGGGCAGGGGAAGGGTTTTTTTTCATTTTTCGAGTGTTGCCACTATGTTCCCTTTAAGTTCCCAATGAGTTCTGATCAGGTTCCCAATATGTTCTCAATGTGTTCCTCAAAATGTTCTCCATAGCACCTCACTTTTATTCCATGTGCTTTGGCAACTGTTGTCCTCCTTTCACTTATAGAGGTGGGCCATTTTTCAGTGTTTCCAGGAACTCTAGGCCACCTCTATAAGTGTTTCCAGTGAAACCATTTTTCCAGTGTTCCTGGAACTCTAGGTTTCATAATTTCATTTTTTTGAGTGATGGGCCAATCAAATTGGCTCATTGTGACCAAAAAAAAAAGTTGAACTGGGGAGGCACCTCATCTAATTAATAGGAGAGGTAAAACATGAAACTTCACCCTTTGATTCATGCTTGGTTTAGGGAACAATGAATATTTGTGGCTTGATTCTTCATTGTTTTTGCAAAGATTCTAAGTTCTCTTGATATAAGAAGCAATATCAATCCAATTAGAAAACACATTTATTGTGATGATGGGTTGAATTGGGTGAGTTTCACGGTTTTTTTGCTTTCCCAATTTCAAAATACAAAAAAATGTAGCAATGTTTTCAACACATTTTTTTTAAAAAAATACAAATTTTTTGTTGAAAAAAGGAAAAAAATTGTTGGGAAAAAAAAAAATCGTAAACAACTCCCCAATATTTTTTTCCCCAAATTTGTGAGGATGGTGTGTTGGTGATCATTTGGCTAAGGAGAGAAACTAAAAAAAAAAGAGAAAAGAACCCCTTATATTTTTGCTTGGAACCTATTGTGTAAATATGACAAGTTCAGAAACTTTTCCTTCTGACAATTTGGCCCCAATTTGTGATCACACAGACAAAGGGACTCTTGTTCTTGTTCTTCCTCTTCTTTGCAATTATGTAGATGCTTAGACTAGTTTGTGAAGGAGTTACATGCTTGAGGTTTAAACTTCAAGAAGCTCATGTTTCCCCTCACCAATTGCACAACCAAAAATGACATGATTGGGAATTTTGTGATTAGGGCCCGTGGCATTGTCATTGTAGAACAATGTTCATTCTTTTTTTTTTTCCTCATTTCTTCATGGCTAGGTGTATGCATTGTCTAGTGGCTCATTTTAAGCAGATATAACATTCATAAAAGTTACAAACAAATTTTCATAAATGATCCATATGGATATGATTTTAATTTTTAAAAAATTATTATTAAAAATTTTAATTATTAAAGTTTTAATCTGTTATAATTTTTTTTAAATTAAATTAAAATTCATGTTGAAAAATGTTGCTGGTGGTTCGTATGATGGAATCATTTTGAAATTTAAAAAAAATTTAATAAAATTTATAAGAATAAAAAGTCATTTAAATATTTAAATAATGTATTTATTAGGTACAAAAAAATAACAAATGAAAAAAAAAATCATCTCAAAAGGACTTTTGAAAATAAGATTTAATTTTGACTTTTCAAAAGTTCATAACTACTATTTGATTAAAGTTTCACAAAAAAAAAGAAAAAGTTTGAACTTATGATTTCATTCTTCAACTTGTGTTTAATCATTATAAACAATACAATTTGAAGGGGAATTCAATATAAAATTTTGAATTTCTTAACAAATCTGCTTAATTAATTAATTAATTAATATTTTAAAAATTTAAAATTTATTATTCATAATAAATATATTATTTAAAAAAATAATTATGCAAATTTTTTCATAATCAATTTGTTAGTTTAAAATGAGTCATCATTTAATATATATAAAATAAAATGAATCATCATAAATATTTAAACACAAAACACGTTACAAAAATTGCTATTGTGACTTCAAAATGAATTACCATATTTTGCATTCATCTCCATACTTTGCATTCATCTGACTGATTTAAAAATGAACCACCATACCTTGCATTCATCTATCTGCTTTTCGCATGGTGAAATCTGATCAATCTACCTTGCACTTTGTGCTTTGCACCCTTAATTCCTAGTCGCTAATCACAACGAGTTTTGGTTACAACTTCATGTGTGCAATGTGGGAAACTCTCAGTTGATCCCTTTTAGAAATCTCTCTTAGAACCAATGTGAAAGGAAAAAACCCTGGGTCCCCAATACCAAGGTGCTTTCCAACGAGGGAAAATTTGCCACCTTCCCCTTTGAGATTGGTTCACAGTACCCTTCTGCATGAACTGTCCCTGTGAGGCAGGCTCCGTGGGAATGTTGCAAAACTCCAGGCTGTGTTGCACAATTCCCTGTTACTAAAGTTGCAAAATTTTCAGTCTAGTGTTCTTGGAGGTAAAGTTAGACAATTTTCTTACAAGGGAAGGAAGGAATCATTCAAGAGCTTCTCTTGTAATTAATACCCATGAACTGATCTGCTTGTATGCTTCTCAAAGGATGGCACAAGACGTGCAACAACATGTGTACCGTGCGGCCTTGAGCTGCTGCAACCAGAATATTGTGGATGGTCCCCTGATCAGCGCTTTTGATTCAGATAGTTCTGGCAGTTTCGACGCCTTCAAGAAACACAGTAGCCAGTTCATATGGTGCCCAGTTTCAATCGGATGCAGCGGCCCGGGAGCTGATCTACTCCGGCTCGTTGTTGTGCAGCAAGAATGCCGCCGGGTGGTCAGTGTCTTCCCCTGCAACCTGACCCATTTTCTAGAATATTGCAGTTGGTCATGTTTGCAAGAAGCTCAGGCTTCCAGGACTCGTGATACATGCAGGGGTTTCAGGAATCTGAGTGGGTGGATCAGATTGACCGAGCACGAGTATTATGGAAGATGACAGAGCTCACCCGTGGAGCCAATCGTGCAGAGCAAAGAGTTATGGAGCTTGAACAGCTTCTGCGAGACAATGCAGTCATGTTACAAGAGGAGGATGATACTGCCCTCTGTCGATTCCGCGCTCATTGTCGGAGCTCCGCGTCTTCCTCAACGTAGCGAGAGTTTTTCAGAGGTGGGGGGCCCTGGGACCCAGCTTACTAGATCTAAGTTTTTTGTTTCCACAGTGAGGGTCTCTTTCCATTAGGCTGCTCTGATCACGCTGTTTGCAACTCTGTTATGCCTAATGGAAAGCCATTAACATTGCTGGGCCTTGTTTCTTGATGCAGGGACAATCACTTTTCATTGGAGAGCTGCAAGTGGGTTGAAAATATGCATAATTGGATCATGTTAGGAACTCTGGGAACACATGTTTTCATTTTTTTTTAAAGGACAGATGTTACTGCATTGCAAGTCACCATTTGACTCACAGATCTCACGGGTTATTCATAGAATCCAGGTGTCGATAACAATTAATTGTGATCACAGCAGCCTAATGGAAAGATGTCCTAATTGCACTCTGTACTATCTCAGAGCTGGGATTCCTGGATTTGTGGGTGCTAAAACCATATTGTGGGCTTGTTCAATGGATGGAATCTAGGCTCCATCAGCGCCGCGGCTGATGTGCAAGCTGCCAGGCTGCAACAAGCTCTTTCAAGTCTAGGAAAACCTTGCTTCATCACATGGTGCAAAATCATTCCGACAACGCACGGTTTCTTGTATGCAACCAGCCAACTATAAACGGCGTGATATGCCGCTTTGAGACCATCCACTCAGGGGTGCTGTCAAATCATAGGAAGCACAGCCTTGCGCATCAGAGGCGAGAAGACTGGCGCATCTCCTGTCCTTCTGTCAGGCAGGCAGCATGAAATGGATCGACATTAGCGCATCTGTAAGTCACGCCCCAAATAAGATCCAGCATTACCACAACAACAACAACAACAGCATTCCATTGACATCCCATTGTTATTGATGTCAGAGCTTGAACCAAATCTCTCAGACCGGCTGCAGAATTCTTCTCTCAACTCTCGCCGCCATCGCCGCCACCACCACGCACAGCTCCTGCTGCACAACAGTCGAGGTTGTCATCCACATTCATGATCCCATCTGTCCGTGTCCTGGACATTGCTTCTTCGTCTCCATCACTGTTCTGAGCTTGTGAGTGAGAGGAACAGGTGCACACATCTGCTAACACAATATTACCTTCAGTAGCTTGATTCTTTACCACCCCTAACCCTAAACCTTTACACCTCAACGCTAAACAGACCCCAGGATTTCAAGGGTGTTCAAAATTGAGGAGAAGCAGCATTTTTCCACCCAGGACCAAAGCCATCTATAATGGGTGTCAGTGGATTTAACCAGTAGTTTATCCTCTGTTGGATTAACAAATTCATCCAAGTTTTGTGGGAACCTAGGGGTTTCGGAGTCCTTGGCAGAAGAATGGGCAAGTCCTAACCCCCCCACTGAAAGCAGTTAGAAAACAGAGCAGTAACTCTAGGGCTGAAAGAGTACTAAGTCCTGCTTGATTGGATTGCAAACTTTCTTTCTTTTCTTCTGCCATAGTCTTTTCTTCCCCCATGGACTCCCACCCCCCAAGTTTTTCCTCCACAAATATAGATTGAGGAATGTGTGGAGCAGAAACCCCACAGGTAGCAGGATGGGGTCGACAATGTGAACGAACCCCTTGTCACCAGGCATATTAGCTTCATGCTTTTGTGTTGGAGGTGTTTATGTTATGAGAGCTGAATGTTCCAACTCCAAGTTGGGTATACTGTGTAATTTTGTATGAGCAGCCTGAAGAACTATCATTACATAGGTGCATTTGAAGATGATTGCAGGGTTGCAGGTCATGAACTTGCCTGCTGCTCCCCTCCTTGAACTATTACAGAGAGTCTGCACGCTGTATAGTTTGCCAAATTGGCATGATTGTGTTTCCATCTTCATGTTATTAGCTTCATTTGGAGCAAGTTATGCAAAACAATGTGGAAATTACCTGTTTCCACTCATTTTTGGTACCCTGAGCTCCATACTCCATACATGAGAGCAGTTGCAAGTTTTGTGTGTATCCCATTGTTTGAGTCTCTTGTCCTGCCAGTAATATGCTGTGTAACTTGTACATATTTCCTCAACAAAGGATCATGCTAGATGCAGAGACAAATGGTGGTGTCTATCAATTGACATATTTATGTGTCTACATTTCCTTGATTTGCAACAAGAATAGAACACTCAGAAATGGGAGTTGTTGCTTGTCCATGCATCTCTGTTTCAGACATCACATCAGGAGTGCAAAACTACTGCAAGATCATCAATCCAGTTAAAGCTCCCCAACAGATGCCCTTGATATTACATTGATATTTTATACTTAGTGTGTGAACTTAAGAGTGGACCAGTTGAGGAGAGCTCAAACCAGTAGAGACAACCTTCTGCTCGACCTTCCAAACTGAGGTGCACCAGCATGTAGCATGTGTACACGCATCATCACAACTGGGGCAAAAAAAATAGTGGATTTACTTTATTGAGAATAAGCTTAGGAGTTCTGCAGCATCTGCATGTTGGTGAAGTATAAAGGACTCCGAGCAAGCAAGGGCTTTCATGATACAATTTTCATAGTGTATACTGCCAAACATGGCAACAAAAAAAGGGTGTATCAGTGAGAAGAACTCTGTTTCAAGCAGACTGATCAATGTGGTTCTCAAGTGACTCTCAGAACTGGAAATGCATGAATTCTGCAATTCTGCATTGAGCTCACACCAGATTCTTACTATGAAAATGAGAGATGTTGCCTCAAAGATAGATAATACCAAAGAGAAAGAGGTATTGCAGCATTTGGTCCTCAATGAAATAGGACACTGATACAAACCCTAAACAAGTATCAACAGACATTGTTCATACAATGACTAAGATTTCAGTCAATTATCAACACAAAAATAAAAAACCAGAAAATCTATTTCAAGCAGATATGGGACCTGGCCTTTATGCTTTCTCAGTGTAATTTATCAAAGCCCATATCAATATCCTGAGTAGCAAATTCCTTCTTCTTTACCTCCTCCTTTAATGGCTGCCACAGCATCACAATCAACTTGTAGATCAGAAACCACTTATTTTGTTAAATAATAATGTCTGAGTTGGAAGTTGCAAACTGTGCTTGGGAGATCTTAAAAAGTATGACAGATCTCTAGCTCTCACAGTGGCAAACAGATATTGCAAACAAGGATTGTGTGACATTCAGGATTCAATTTTGTGAAATCGATTCAATTTGTGTCCATTTTCAGTCACTATGCTGACTAAACATTTGCTACTACTGTGCGCAAACACCCATTGTCTACTCCACACTTTACATCTTGAATTGCAGACTACATCCAAGACTCTTCCAAGTAAAAAACTTTCTTCCTAGTTGTGCAGATTGATGAAAATGCAGTCAAGCAAAAACTTAGCAACAAAAGCACCTGTGGCATGCAGATTCTGCACCAACCTATACATACATCTCATGTGATGAAGACTGCAGCATTTGTTACCTGATGATGATCTCCAGCAGCATAAGCTCCCTCCCTAGATGTTTGGGTGCTCCCTGCCTTTACTCGTACATAACCAGATTCATCAAGCTCCACTTGCCCCTTCAGGAGCTGACATTTTGGTCTATGTCAAATTCCATAGAACAACCCTCGCACTTGCAACCTCTTTCCCATTGCAAGTTTTAATGGTGTCTTAAAGCTTGAGGCCGACATCTATCCCTTATTATCAACTTTGTCCATTGTCACTATATAATATACAATGACATATTACTAGAACCCCATGGTTGTGGAGAATGCTTTGGATTTGTGAAATGTATTCTAATAGTTAAATAAATCTTAAAATTTCAATTGAAGCTTCAGTTTGAAAATGTGAGAGAGAGAGAGAGAGAGAGAGAGGTAAGAATAATGGTGACAGAGATGGAGATTTATAAATTTAATAATATTCTCTCCCCCTTTTTGTTTGTCCCATATTTCCCATATGGTTTCCAATAGTTCATCCCTATTTGTGTCAATCTTAAATTTCATGTCCATGTAGGCTGCTAGAGGAAAAGAGTGACTTAGTTATTAGGAAAAAAAAGTAAGATAGTTTATCAAAAGGCACATGTTATTGTGCCTTTTCATTTTTAAAAAAAAAAGTATTGAAATAATAATAATCTTGAATATATATGGATCACTTGAAGCATAGACTTTGGATAAATTTAAAGAATTTTTTTATTTATTAGAACATACTTGAAACAAGAAATCAAATTACAAAAAGATAGATTTCGTAGTTATTTATATTTTTAAAAATTTACTAAAGCCTCATTTTTACAATAGGAAATTAAAAAATTAATGCAAAACAATGACAAAGTCTTTACAATGATTAAAGACTATTTTGTGTTTAATCATTCAAGTAAAACCAATTAATGAATAAAAAAAATTTGTGATGAGTTTTTCGTTTATTTTTTATTTACTTTTCAAGAAGACAACTAAGGTAATTTGATTGTCCATTTTATTATGTTTTCACCCTAGGTCCTACTTTGTAAACAACTAGCTTTTAATTTCTCTGTGTATTTTGAGGGATCTCGCCCAGAAGAAGAGCCCTAGGCTGTTATGTGGGGGAGCTCCCCCAATTTTATATGTTACCACGTTCCTATGTAAATTTTCCTCTTCTATGAAATGGGAAAGAAGCTAGGAAATTGAAGAGGGTTGTTCACATAGAGGTTCCAATACTCGTGCACTCTCCTGAGGTTTGGGAGCCCCTCCCTGAGGAGAACGCACTCATACAGGAACCTCCCTTGTCAAATATTCTTACTTGATGCTTCATTTTCATTTAGGAGAAGAGAGGATTTGAGATGACCACACTGATTTAATATATTGCTGTGAAGTAATACTAGGATTCATGGACATCTGGAGAGGGTGAAGAAAACACCATGAAACGATTCACCAAGATGAAATGCTTGAAAGAGTACCTGCAATACTTGAGAATGAAAAAAGAGTAGTATCAGGCAAAGAAAGAAGGGGGATTTGTGGACCTTCAAGAAGAAAAGAATACAGAATATATTTTGTAGCAATTGTAGAAATTTGAATAACATACCTGTAAGCAAAACTGCTGCAAGATGCTCTGCAACAGACTTGGTAACTCATGAATATGCACAATTCCAACCAGCCCATACATGATAGTTTCTAAAGATCAAAACCCAAACAAAAGACATTGCACCCTGACTATACAAATTGCCTGAATATGTCAAGTCAAAATCCACCACCCTTTTTGCGAAAGAAATGAGATTCTGATATCCAAGAGACAACATTGTCAAGATAGGTCAAGATCAAGTGCCACAAGGCAGCCCATTATACCAGTATGGTGCTGACAATCTACTGAAATGAAACTTCACTTGATAATGTAACTGCTCGCACTGAATAATTTTGGAACCGAGGCATCCCTCTACCTTAAACTCAAGCAGATCATCTCCAAAACCATCAGATTTATTTGTTTCTCACATCCATGCCAAGCAAAGTAGTAGGTGCCACATGCTCATCGCATTCCACATACTCTCATATCCTGTACTGCAAAATATTGCCTACCCACCCTCTAGTTATTTCATCCTGATTAGCACAACAAATCCACCCATGTGCTGCTATCCTGTACAAGCAACATCATAAATTTATACTTGTGCCCCTCATCAGCTCAAGTTTTTGATCCAGGCAGACTCTCTTGTTAGGGATGTTCAAGCAACTCTGTTTGAGAAACATGATGGTGATGGGAGGAGCACTAAAGAACAAGCTAAAACGATAAACATAATTATTTTTTCACTTTATTTTTTCTTAATTTTCATAATGGTAAAAATTCCACAAAACGCAGGTGAAATTTTCAAACATTTTTCACATTTCAAAGTATTAGGTTAGACCAGCCCATCACTGTTCATCTACCTATAACCAAACACTTATTTATAAGTTCTTCATATGTGCTTCATTTTGAGTGATTTAAAATGTCATGAGAGTGCACCTCAAGCTCTAGAAATCATCTTTCAAGTGCAAAGGAAAAAGAGTAATGAAAAAATAACAAGAAGAAAAATAAACTTTCCAATTTACAAAATGTTTTTTCTTTTCTTTTTTCTTCTCTTTGGACCCCTCCTACTTTCAAACCTCATAACTTTCTTATTTCTTATTAATTTAAAATGATTTAAAATGCTTTAGGAGCACCACTGAAGTTCTACATATCATTTTTGAGCTTTAATAATAACAAAGCAACATACAAGGAATTTTTTGGGTGTTTGGGAATTGGCCTTGGTAGCGTTCGGTGGATTTTTGATTCCTTTTACTTGGGGGGTTGTAACTTTCTCATTTTTAATCCGTTTTTGACGATTGTTAGTGTGTTAGATGCGCCAAGAGGAGGGGTTCAAGTTTTGTTTGGACACCAAAAACAATGGAGCTCTCCCCTTGGATTTGGCCTGCCCTAAGCATTTAAATGTTTAATCATCGGCTGGTCTATCCTATAGCATATTAACTTCACTGTAAACAAATCATATATGTATCTAATAAACCAAAATCCACATGAGCCAACTTTGTGCTTTCAAGACTTGAAGGCAAAAATTAATGAAAAACCTCCTTTTTGGTTTTTTTTTTGTTTTAGAAAATTGAAAAAGTTCTTAACAAATCTATTATTAGAACTTCATATGCATTAATGTAACTTGTGCCATTGGCCCAACTGTGAACTAGTTACCCAACAAATTTTCCATCCAAAATTGTGTTTTCTTAAATTAAATTTTCGATAAAAAACCATTCAAAATTCAATATTTCCTATACCTTAGGTCTAAATGTTTTTCAAATTGCCTTCATTAAATCCTACTTGTTGAGGGCTTTCCAAAAATACTATGAAATGTGCGAAAATTCTCTTATGGTTTTTATTTTTTATGTAAATAAATTTTTAATGAAAAATTGTTCATTATTCAATAACTTCTCCATCATAAGTAGAAGCATTATGGAACCAACCCAATGCACCCCTATTCATGAAGGGTTTTCCAAGGGTATCAAGAGTGCCACAATAAGCACTGCGGTTTGGGAGAACTCAACATGACAAACAAATCAAACAAACAAACAAACAACCTTTCTTTATATATAAATTTTAAAATAAAATTGAAATGTTAAAGGACTAAAAGTCAAGTTGCACTTAATGTTTAAGTCTTAAAACTAACATTCCCCTAACATTGCATTGGGTTACCTATGTAACCTTTTGTAACTTTTGCCATTTTTCATCATCACATTAACACCCCCATTGCCTAACATTTTACTTCGTGTCCACATTGAGAACTTGGTGATTCTTACCATTGCATTAACATTGTCAAACATTGGAGCATGCCCAAACTTGCAAGAAAAATGTAAACTTTTTTTCTATATATATATTTCATTCTTTTAGTGCAATTTTGTTGTATGTTTTTTCATTATTGCATTATCTTTGTTGCAAGCATTGTTCTTGTGTTGCAGTGCATTTTTGTTGTAAATTCTTTCATTGTTGCAATGTTGTTGTGTTACAACGTGTTGTTTTTGTAAGTTTTGTCATTATTGTGGTGTGTTGTCTTTGACAAGCAAATAAAAGAGCAAATGTTTACTATTTTCCATCTAGTTTTTTCAACAATTCACAGGTATGCAATTTCTTTCAATCTCAAATTTTTCAAACTCTCTCACATTGTTGTAACAACTTCAAGCTTAATGTGTAGGTTTTTAAGGGTTTGATAAGTAAACAAATTAAATGTTGATGGTAGTTTTTTTTCCTTTTTATTTGTGAACCTCAATCTCTAGTTTATTTGTTTGTTTATGTGTATGAATGTCTTTATGTATGTTTTGTTTGTGCAAGTTTCAATATATTATGAATCAACATCAATGATCATTACTGATGGATGTTTTTGTGACTGTGGTTCAAGTTTTATAGGAATTGTTTATAATGTTTCGATTAGACTTGTAGCTCAAATTTGATATCTTATTGACATTCACTACAACATATGACTACAAATTATCAAATAACTTGTTAGTAATTGGTGAGGAGCTAAGACAAGAGGTGAAAGCAAAATTAATTACATAGTTCAACCATTTTTTGTTAATTGAATATGATGATGGTAAGTGGATTGAACATTTTTAGATGTCAAAAGGACACCTTCCTAGATATATGTAACTAAGTGAGGTCTTTGATTTCAAAGTGCATGCGAAGTACATAAAAGCAATCCCTATAAAAATTTGAGTTTCATATGCAATTTACAAGCTTGCATAAGGTGCAAACATCTTAATCTATAATGAATCATTTGTCATTGGACATTTTATTATAGGTTTTGTGCATTCCATGAAATGGTGATGGTAATCAATATGGCTTTTAGAAAATTCATTACATGGCTTGTATGTGATAAGATGCAAATTGTCATGATGGGTTTTAGAACTTGAAAAACATATGTAGTGTGATGGGTGTTATAGATGGAATTCATTTTTGTGATGGGTGTTATATATGGAATTCATATTTGTATGCCTAATGTGATGGGTGGTATATTTGGAATTCATGTTTGTATTTAGTTCGATGTGATGGGTGTTATAAATGGAATTCATGTTTGTATAGTATAAAAATTAGTGTTTTAAAAGACTAGTGTTATCACAAAACTAAAGGCTACAAAATTAACACACCCCAAGTTCCTTGATAGACTCAACTGCAAGTCCAAAGGTGAAAATAACGGAAAGATAAGGAGTTGGGGTACATTCCTTGTTTCATAACATTTTGGGAGTAGAGGGGCATGCTAGAATTATAGGATGGGGATTAGGATGAATGACAAGCAAGTCAATTATTCACATGGACCTGCACAAACCAAACAACAAGTTGGTTAGTGCGTAGTTGGAACACTTTTGGTGCACGGACGAGCCACAACTAAACATAGATTCACAAGACCCACCACAACCTGGATTTGGAAGAAGTCACCACCTTCCCCCTTATAGTATTCTTTATGTTTAACCACGGGGCCTACACCCAAATGTCATTTTGTCCTTGGACTCTCAAGTTGGGAGTCTTGAAATTCTAGAAATTAGGACTCTCGCAACTGTGGAGGCCCATAATTTCTTGTGCAAACCTCTAATTGAGGTGAGGTTTAAAACAAAGTTGTATTCCTTGTCGAGATCTTTCCAACGATATGTGGTGTGACACCTGAACGCAAGTAAATCAGGGCAATTTCTAACTTTTAGTGATCGAAGGTCAAATTGGTAATTTGACTCCCGGCCTTTCTTTTGGCCATAATTTATGTTTTAAGTACCCAAATGGGTCATGTGAACCCATTTTAGATATCTACGTCTTAAGAGATTTCCAATGGTATAATGAATTCTTCAATCCAACAAGTTTTGACTCATGCAATCACCCTTTGAAAATTCGATAATCCATCGAGAGTTTCACTCCCACTTGGGAGTGTGTGGGTTCATTCCCTCACTCTCCTACACTCTCGGGAGCATGAAATGTGACTCCTAGGTTTCACTCTTGACTTGCACCTTTGTAAGCCCTTATGTTAGTTGCAAGCCCAATGCAAGGGTTGCAACAAAAATTGTGGTTCAAATTGTGGTTGATAGTTAGAAATTTTTTTGGGATATCTAAGTGGGATTATCCAGGAATGTGAATGATTCTCACAATATGTTGAGGAAGTTTTTAAGTTATATCAATGTGCATAGCATGGGGGATTTTTGACATGGCTACTAGGTCACAAGATGGAATGTTTCCATATATATTTAATGAAAAAATATATTCATTATTTTTTTGGCTCATGACCCCACATACAAAAAAAAGGGGGACAACATGCAATTTTGGAACTATTGTACAATTGCAAACACAAAAGATGTCCACATTCTAAAATGATATACCATTTACCATCAAAGATTTTCCTCTTCCCTGCATGTGTTTTTATAGAATCTCATTTAGTCATTAAAACCTTTTTAAATTTTTTTTAAAAAATATAAACATGCAAGTCCATCCTTGGGTGGTACCACTAGAAACATCACACCTTGATTTTTTGGACCCATTGAACTTTGAAAAATCATAGGAAATACTTATATATATATATATATATTGAATACCTTTATTAGGTTCCATAGATTTTGAAAGTTTTATAATATCAAACATATTTTGTATTTTGATGTTCTTAATCAATGCATTTAGAAAAAGTTTTAGGAACATAATATTGGTTTCTTTCCTTGAACTTTTTGGTCATGAACACAAATTTGAAACATGATTTGAAATTTTTTTTGAAAATTTTTTTTTAAAGGTAATTTGGAAATCTTTCTAGTTTTAGATTTTTATTAAGTAATTAATCGAGTAAATATAATTTGATTATGATTTTCCAAAGTCAATTTCGTTATCAATTTTGAAAGGGGCCATTTTAATTAAGAATACAAATTTTGAACAATTTTGAATTTTTAAATTCCAAAATAAACTTCAAGCCATATATTAGTGCATGAAATTGATAAACATGAGAAAAAAAAATTAATAATTGTGACAACATTTAAAATAAAAGGCCAAGGAAAATGATTTATCTATTTTTGATTCCCTATCCATTATTTGAAGTAGTTCTTAGTGGTACCACCTAAGGATGTGTTCGCCCAAATTTGACATTTGATAAAAGTTACCAAATTAGCATCATTAAGTATGGCTTTACCCATGGCATTTTCAAAACCCAAACCTCCTGAAAATTTTAATTCTCATTAAAAATCTCATTTTTTTTTGCTTTTTGGGATTGGGTCCATGCCCATCTTTAGTAGTATTAAAAGTTTCAAAGGGTTCAAGACCTTCAAGGTCTACATCCAAAGTCAGAAGTGGATTAAACTTGTCTATAATTGAAAAGAAAGCATGTAATTTCTTTTCGCACCCATGCTATTAGATTTAGGTGCATCACAACAGTGAGGTTCATTTAGTGTTAAAATTTATTTAGGGATTCGAGCATTGAAAAAGTATTTGAACTTAAAATTGGTTGGATCTTATAAGTGTGGAAACATGATTGAATGAAATCTAAAAACCTTAATCAAAAACACTAAAATTTCGAAAGAAGGTTCAAATAACATACTTGAATTACAAATGAGCAACAATGTTCATTCTTGGAGTGGATGTTCATCAAAGTCCAAAATCCAGATTATAAACTTGGCACAAAAAAACTACAACAAATGTTGAACATTTGTTAGCAAGATGTCGATGATTTCTAGAACACACACACAAGTTACATTTATGTAGTAGTTGCAGAAAATCCAACTACAATAAACATCAGGCACACAAGAAAAGTTGTGCATAAAAAAATAGATCTCACATACAAAAATTGTAGTAGATGTTGAACATTTGCTAGCAAGATGTTGATGACTTCCAGAACATGCACACAAGTTGTGCTGGTGCAACAATTGTGCAAATTCCAATTATAACAAACCCTTCACACATAAGAAAAGTCACGCACAAAAAAACAAACTTCACACAAATAAATTGCAATAGATGTTAAACATCTACCAACAAAATGTTGAGACTTTAAGAACACACACACAAGTTACATTGATGCAATAGTTGCATAAAGTCGAATTATAACAAATGTCACAACCTTAACCTTGGGCTTACGACCAAGGCAAGGGCTTGTGAAGGTGCAGGCCAAGAGTGAGTTCGGGAGTCACATTTCAGGTCCTAGGAGTGTAAGAAAGTGTGAGGGAATGAACTTCCACACTCCCAAATCAGCTCCCACTTTGGGAGTTAGAGTCCCAATGGAGTTCCGAATCTTCAAAGGGCGATTATAGGGGTCAAAATTCATTGAATTGAAAATTTCTTTAAATCATTGGAAAACTTTTAGAATGTTAATGTTTAAAATGGGCTCACATGACCCAATTGGGTAATTAAAACACAAGTTATGGCCAAAAGAAGGGCCAGAAATCAAATTATCAATTTGATTCCTAACCATTAAAAGTCGGGAATTGCTTTGACTTCCTTGCATGTAGGTGGTGTGCTACATACTGTTGGAAAACTCTTGATGAGGGCTAGAACTTTGCTTTAAACCTCACTTCAATCAGAGGTCTGCACACAAAGTTAAGCACCTTCAAAATCACAGGAGTCCCAATTTTGGGAATTTCAGGACTCCCACTTGGGAGTCTTAGGACAAAATCACATTTGGGTGTTGGTCCCGTGACCATTCATAGAATATAATATAAGGGGGAAGGTGGTGGCTTCTTCAAAGTCTAGGCCGTGATGAGTCTTATGAGTCCATGTTTGCCCGTGGTTCATTTGTGCACCAAAAGTGCTCCAACTATGCACTAACCAACTTATTGTTTTGTTTTTGCAGGTCCATGTGAGTAATTGAATTGCTTGTCATTCTTTTTAGTTCCCATCCTAGAGCTCCAACGTGCCCTTCTACCCTCAAAGTGTTGCAAGCCAAGGAGCGTGCCCCAACTCTTTATCCTTTCGTTGTTTTTACATTTTGACTCGTAATTGACTCTACCAAGGAATTTGGGGGTGCATCAACAAATGTCAACACATAAGAAAAGTTGCACACAGAAAAACAAACCTCACACAAAAAATGTATAGTAGATGTTGAACAATTACTAGCAAGATGTTAATGACTTCTAGAACATGCACACAAGGTGTGTCGGTGCAATAGTTGTGTAAAATCTAGCTATAACGAGAATTGCACACACAACAAAAATTGTGCACATAAAACAGTTATATGTTATCAACAACATGCACATGTACATACGAAATAACCAAGGTCCAAGAGCAATAATCAAGATGAAAAAAAATCTTTTCAAACACAAATTTTAAAAATTGTAACTCCATAGAATATGGACTTTGGAGTCTTTGAGAGTTTGGAATCTAGTGTTTAAACTCTAGACTCTTGAAGCTTGAACAATGAGAATTGAACATTGAACTTCTAAAGGCTGAAGTGCCATTTTGCAAATCATGAGTTGTGAGTTGCCACCATCTTGTTATAATAGCTCAATTTTAATGACTCTTATGACTAAGATAATTGATTTGATATTGCACACTAAAAAACAAGCACCATGTGTAAGTTGGAACTTGAAACTCATAGGTCATGAGTCACAAGTTACACAACTATAGCCTCAATGCTCAATGTTTCTTACTACTATAATACTTTGCATGAAAATGAGTTAGAAGGAGGTGACAAAATGACGAAAATGGGTTAGAGGGAAGGAGTTAGGGTTGTGAAATTGATGGTCATTTGGGCAAAAATATGACAATTTAGATGTAAAGTGGGTCCCTCTTTGGTGAATGATAGTTTTCCCTTCACGACAAGGAGGTGACTTGTGTCTTCACGATGGCAACACTAAACCTTTTTTATAACCTTTTTGCAATTAAGGGCGGCTTTTAAAAAAAACACATTTTATGATTTGCTAGCCCATAATTTAGGTTAAAAAAAGCGAATTTTCGCTGAAAAAAAAACACTAGTCATCATTGTATTTGCCCCCATGATACCTGGCAGGTACTTGCTAGGTATCACACAAATTTTTTAAAAAATGCGACAGTTTTTATGCTGTGTTTAGTCCTTGGGAGTGAGCTTTACAGAAATCAGGCCCATGCTCAGTTCTGCCTTGCAATGTCCTTGTTCTCATAAAGCTCAGCCCCTTAGGCTTCACACTACACATAAACACAGAGAGAATTGGACGGCCATTGCACTTGGTTTGAACTTAGGACCATGTTTTCTGGAGGGTTTGCCTAAGTTAGGGTCACTTTTGATAGCAGATAGGAAGTAGGAAAGCAACTTTCCCTAATATGCTTGGCTTGAGCCTTGTAGGCTCCTTGTCCTACGCTTTCCTCATCAATGTACTTATTTTATTTGGCAATTCCCATTACCTACCACCTATTAAAAGAGCTCCTCTTGTAGTATTGTGCCTTGTTCATCCATCCTGAAGGAAAAAACAAGCTGGTGTCAGTTAGAGCGTAGACTTCGTGAAGACTCTATAGATTTCAGAGCCCCAAGCAACCTCCTCTTTTAGGTGAACAAAAGCGAAATAGCACTCCTTTTGCCATTGGACAACGAATGATATAAAATATCATAAGGTAGGCTTGCCAAGTCACCTCGAGAGATCATAGTTAAGATGCCAGTTTGCTGTCTGCTGGATTTGCCATGTTGCTTGGATGAGCTTCTGTCCTCAAAGAATATGTTGCCAACTTGTGTGCATTGGCTGAGTTTTGTCGACCATACTGCTAGTGTACACACATCTGTAGTGTACACTTTCACAGACAGGTTGCGTGGTTGCAACCATGCAACAGCACCATAACTGTAGCCCATAAAACGGCCACTTGGGAAATAACAATCTGATCACATCTTTCATACATTTTATTTGAGCTGCAGCCATTATAGTCACACATAAAAACCTCTGCCCAGATTCCCAGTGTATGCTGATGCACACTTTCAAGAGGGAACAACCCCTGGGGCATCATGATACCTGCTAGGTATCCAGCAGATATCTGGCAGGTGCCAATTGGATATCATGGGAAAATATAATTAAAAAAATTCCCATTGATTTTTATGCCGTGTAACACCCTAGGCTACCAGTATTTTCAGAATGAGGCCCACCTCTGCTCTGGCTCATGTGGGCCCTTTATTTCCAATAATGCCCATGGTCTTGGGTGTTAACCCTACACTCAAATTTTGGAAGGAGAAGGGCTGGCCCCAAGCAAGAGTGGGGTTGGAAACGTGAAAAGGCCTTTTGTTTTGGGTCGGTACCCATGGACAATCATGACATACCAGAAAGTAAAATTCTGTGTAATCATGATCCAGTTCTTGTCTGGGATATATCTCTAGATTGAAGTGGTCCCTGCTTGACAATAAGAATGTGCACGCGAGGAAGCAAGTGGTATACAGCTTACCTATGTTAAGAAATTATGTGAAGCTGCAAAACTTTATCATAACAAAACTACAAATCAAAGAATAAGTCACAGAAGGAAACCAAAGAACACATGTCCAATTTTGAGACTTCTGGTTTGGTTATGCAGGAGGCTATACACTCCACCCCCCCCTTCCCCCTTTGAACTTCATGGGCTTGTTGTTTTGTGCCCTGCATGATTCATATTTTGAACCGTGTGAATTCATGCTCTGATATTTTATCTATAATGATAAAAATATGTTTTGCAGCTCCTCATGGGATCCAAACCTACCAGGATAGGGAAGTAAAATGTAGTTATTATCACTAGCCTACTTCTTATTTGCTAATAGAATTATATCAAATTTTGTATAATTTTTAACTTCTTAAGTTCTTAGTCAAATCCTGGGGCAAAATGGCTCAGGGTGTTGTAGAGCTTTCTTGACTCCTTGAGCAAGGTTTGATGGGGGTTGTTTAATATTCTTCCTCAAACCAGAGTCAGTCTTCTCAACTTTCTAGTTACATGGTTCTAAGCAGTGTGAGGTGGGTGTCACATTTTGATATAGTTTATCTATATAGGTATAGTTCTAATTTACCCTAAGCCCCATTTATCTAGATTCCCAATTACATATGTCCTTGTTTATGCATAGCTTCTAAGAATGCCATGCACTTCTTTAAAGTATCTTTACCCCCACAATAGTAAACACCCCTTGATATTAACTTTTGTGACAAACCAATGAAAAGCCTCTTGCTAAGCACTAAATAACTAAATATGATAAAAATATTAAGACCATGAGGAACACATTTAAAAAGATTTTCCTAATATGATTTTGGTCAATGATAATGATTGGCCCATATGTAAAAATTTAAATAGTCTCCTGTTGTTTAAAGCGAGCTTTTCAATGTTTATGGCTGGGGACATTGAATATTAAACCTCAAGTCCACTTTTTTAAATGATGTAGTTCATAGTTGTGAGGTGAAGATGCTTTAGGGTACATCAATTTAGAGAAAATCAGTTGACTACATTATGTACCACCCTATATATCTGGTGGGTATATCTAGGTGAAAAATATACCTTCCTCACACCACTGGTTTTAACCTCACCCGCCTGACACAGCATTTATCAGTAGGTTGTGAGAAAGTTTAAAGTTGTGATTGGAGTGAGTACTAAATGCGGCAGATCGACATTAGGTTTCCCATAATGGACTGCATGCACAACACATTTATGTGACTTTTTACTTTCTTCAATACTGGGTCAGGAATATAGGTAGATTTTTCCTTTGCCCATAAAGTGGTTGGCATTCCCCAGACTTGGCTGGCACCTGTCAGAGCCGACTGGTGGACTTGACCCAGTCCAGTCTGTCCTTTTCCCCCACCTACTAATATCCAGTTGACGCCTTGGGCTAGCTAGCGCCTCTCACCGGCCATTGCCACCGCCTGTTACCACGGCTCCAGTGGGTTTTCAAGGCTATCTTGATCCGGCAAGAGCGGAAGAGGAGAACGATGGCAGCCTGAGTCGATGACTACAAATGTTTCGTCACCCAGCAGCTTCCCTTGAGGTTCGTGCAGGAGTTAATTACGCAGATGGTTCCAACCGCAGGAGTAGCTGTCGTATATCCTTCTCTCAAATTTAGGAGCTGCTTTGGAAGTTGCAGTCCTGTTTTGTTTCAGGCTCAGATGTCCATTAAGAGCACAGTCCAATTTGTGTAAGAAGAAGCGTACACCAGCTGCTAATCCCCACACAGAGTTTGATGCCATCTGCAATCCGCCTAAGACTAGGTTATTTTACCAAGGCAATTGATTGATAGATATATAAAAGTACTTCCATCCGGTTTTCAACAAGTTAGCTAGGATCCAAATACACGAAAACTTTCATCAGCCTAGAAGATAAACTGTAAAACACTAGTAAGAACATTGAAAACTAGGAGTATTGCAAGACTTGTTTGTACCAGTGTTGGGCGGTTCTGGAATCCCGTGTCGGTTCTTTGACTGGTTATCTGTGCATATAACCAACAGAGGTCAAATTAAGAAACAACCGTCCCCCAACCGACTCAACAAATAAAATTTGGTACCCACCCTTGGAACCGCCTTGGCAAAAGTAAATAAATTTAGATAACCTGAAAAAAAGTCGGGAAAGAACGAGCTCGTCTTTCATGAAAACTGGTGGTTCTTTAAGGGTTTTGAAATACACAGAACCGTTACTTCTTTGATTCTGTTGTTTTTTAAATACCTGGAACCAGTGGTTCTTTGATTCTGAGTTTTTGAAATACCCGGAACCAGTGGTTCTTTGAAAAATCAAAGAACCACACAACACTGGTTTCTGGTTTGGACCAGCTTGATGAAGGTACAGCCATGAATGACACAACATTAGGTTGACAAAGATGTCAGGTTGGAATAACAAAATTGTTGGGCACTCGAGTGTTCATTGAATACAATTCACATCTACCTCAAATCTTAGCTGAGACGACCACAGATCTTGAAGAAACATTCGCATGACGGCAGGAGCTAGGTACAGTATAATGATCACCCAGTTTTGAAGCCCATGAATTAACTAAAGTGCAGAAAGACACTTTAGTTAACACACCAGCAGCAAGACCATTCACCACCTAAGCTTACCCATCCCAAGTTGACTACAGACATGATTTCGTGAATCCACCTAGTGTGAGACTCTTAGTTTTCTGGACAAATATTTTCCTAAATGGAGTGCTAAATTGGTTGCAAGCTCATTAGTATGCTCGCATGGGATCATTCCAAAAACAGTTGTAACTTCATGCCAAACTGCTCTCTCCCGCATAGAGTGGCCTTCATATATAATTTTAATAGCCAAATTTGGCTAATCTCTATTATGGATGATTGCCAATTTAACTACATCACTAATATGGACAAAATATGGGCAAACTATCTCTGATTGGAAGTCAGTGATTAGGTGAATATCAACTGACCTTGACTGATCCTGCACTTACACTGGTACCATGGTAAAAACCCCAAAAAAAGATTTTTGGTTTCTTCTAAAGCATTACCAATGGTATCCTGTCCTAAGACTAAATCAGGGTCGGACCTGAGTCCAAATTAAACATTTTGTCGGGTAACTTGTCGGGTTAAATTCAGTCAAGAAGATGAGGGTACCAGTGTAAGTGCTGCTAGTTCACCCTGGCCAGTAAATCAATACCAGCAGGAATGCTCATCACAACTGAACACTGCACAAGAATCTTAGTGTTTGACTTGTAATTTCTATTTCACTTTGAACCAAAGTCCCAGTCACCTGCTTTCTTATAGCATGAAGCTATGACCAGCTTCAGAAGCTGAAGGTGCAGCTAGGGGTGCAGCTAGGGTTCCTTGCCAGTAGCATTAATTGCGGATAGTAAAAGTGCAGCAAGGGTTCCACAATGCAAGTCCTGCAAAGCTGTATTGCAAATCTGGAATATCTGAAATCAAAATTCCAGAGCTTAAAGGTGCAGCTCCTCAATGGAAAGACACCTTGCTGCACCTTCAGCACGGGCATTTAGTGTTAATGGAAAGGAACCCTAACTGCACCTTCACCTTTAGAAGGTCATGCTAATGGAAAACACCTAGACCTAAAGTCCAAAGCTCACTAAGGTGCAGCTGGCTACTCAATGGAAAGCCCTCTTAACTCCCACATGGCTAGTCACACTCTCTGCTACCTGGCCAAGAATTCAATAGCATGTTCCAATGGCTAGATTCAATATAAAATATCAGGACAACCAAAAAAAAGACAACGGTATGAGCAGAATAGAGGTCCACTAAATTTGAGGTAGATCTGGGATGGTTCAACACCCATGCACCTCCTGTTAATACTTCGATTTCGGCTGCAATCTGGATGGTTGGAAGCTGGCATAACTAACTATATATGCACCCCAAATAACAACTCCGAGTGGAGCAGGATATATAGTACCAAATCTCTGCAAAGCATATAATATGAGTTTCAACTAATGTTCTAGACCTCAACACATTCATGATGAACCGGCTCTCAAGAGACCAAAACTTTTATTCAGATGACGTTATGATACATGTACACAGTTGGTCACCACCAAGTAAGTGCCTGTCATGGATAAAAATCTAGTACAGACCTTTCTACTAGATCAAGTGATTTAAATAGATCCTGCAGGAGGTCACTTAATTTGGCAGTCCTGAAAAAAACTTGAGTCGGCAGTCGGGACGACGAATTGGTCACATGGTAATTGTGCCAGGATTTTATTTGCTGCTACACTAGGCCATGAGATACAGACATACACCAAGATGTATGTATGTATGTATAGCTTAAGTTTAATGCAGCTTGTACAAGTTGTACCTGATCTAAGAGTGTTGAAATCCAAACTTTCCAAGCAGCTCAAATTTAATCCTGATGCAACACCATTTTGGCATTCCTGGCAATATTCTGCAGGAATCATCAAAATGAGGTGCAGCAGTGGGACATGAGTAATTAGTAGTAGTACATCACAATCCCGGAATCATCAGTTCATCAATTATGTAAATCTTGCAACTAATTAGAGAGGAAAAATAATATATGTCTTGAGTTCTGGAATATGGCTCAGTGGGCGTACTGATCTTAAGATTTACAAATTTTTTTTGGGTTTTTTTTTTCCTCCCTTAGGCCCAGTCCCACCAAGGGGTAGCTCCTGCTTTGTCGTCCAATTGCGACAAAAAGTAGTTGCAAGACTGATCGACATATTCAGCTTGATAGTTGCTGCAGTTCCCAGCTGCAGCTGCTGCATCTAGTTCCAGTTTGATATTCGCTGCAACGCCGGCGGAGCGGTGGTACTGCAATTGGGGAGATGATAGCACACGATCTGCCGCGCCGGCGGCGCACATGAGATCATCGCCGCCGCCGGCTGCAGCAACTTGTAGCAAGCAGCTAGCTGGATCCATGAAACATTGATCATCTGCGCTGCCGGGATTATTCAAGTGCTGGCAGCTGGTTACAGTGCCAGCGCCTGCCTGTTGATCTGCTGCTGCAGTGATGATCGACACCTGCTGCAATTTGTAGTTGTCGATAGTACGTGGACTATCTGTGTCTAGAATTTCACTGGAATTGCTGGCTGAAGTACTTGTTGTCTGGTGCTGCTCTAGTTTCTCGGCCTTGAGAATCGATGCCGGAATTTCGACGGTCGGACTAGTCGAAGCCTGCTGCTTCCATTGAGAATCAGCAGGTCTAGTTTTTAGTACGACCTCAGTCGATGCATCAGTCCTGATCATCGACTCGGACTTCACCCCGACCTGCACCTGCTGCAAGTCCGCTCCTCGAGATAGCTTAGCCCCGGAATGATCTGTTGTCTTAATCTTCACTCCAGAAATTGCAGATGGTTCCACATTCTCATACTGATCGCGTGACTGATCCGCCATGTTAATACTTTGTTGTGTCGACTTTCCTGTCAAGTGTTGTATCTGGTCAATACAACAAGCCAAGTTTGAATGTTATAACAGGGTTGTAGATATGAGATCAGCTGCATCTCTTAGGACATCTTCCCATTAGGCTGCTGTGCTCACAGTCATCTCACAGTTCTACCCGTCAAGCATTAACCAATTGCCCGAGCTTGTAACTGAAAGTGTGACTCACCATATAATGACATCTGTCCTTTTTTTTTCGTGAGAACATGTGTTCCTAGAGTTCTTAGCATGATTAATTAAATATTTTCATCGCAGCTGTAGATCTCCAATGGAAAGCGACTATCCCAGCAAGAAACAAGGCCCCATGTCAATGACTTTCCATTAGGTTGCTGTGATCACAGTTACACTGCTTGCTTGTAGATGTGATCATAGCATCCTAATGGAAAGAGACCCTTATTGTGACTGCTGGGCACAGTGTGCTTCCAATGAAGCAGTCTGCAGCAGCAACGAAGGAAATCTGCAGGATGGGATAGGTTTGCGGGTGAACATGTGCATAGATAGATATCTAAGGAGCTAGCATTCACCTCGGATTCAAGTTTTTCTTTCTCCAGGACGACGGCATCATACTCGCTTTTCAGTCGGTTGTATTCCTGGGACAAAACCTCGTAATCTCGCTCCAGTTGTTTGGTTTTCCAGCGCGCCCTTCGGTTTTGGAACCAAACTGCGACTTGTCGGGGCTGGAGACCCAACTCCTTGGCTAGCTGCATTTTCTTCTCAGGCTCTAGTTTGTTCTCCAGCTCGAAGTTTCTCTCCAGCGACTTCACTTGCTCAAATGACAGCCTTCTTTTCTTCTCAACGTTGCTCATGCTGCAGGGAGAGCAGTCGTCCATGCCATCGTCCAGCCCCATGAGCGCTTCTTCTCCTCCTAGTCCAGGTGATGATGATCCATGATCAACAAATGAAGGATAGCTGAAAGACCGCTTCATGCCACAACCCACCACCGCGTCTTCTAGACCGCCAACTGATGAATGGCCCGGAACTGCAGCAAGCAAGTCACCTAAGGTCAGAAATCATGTAGATCGAGCCCAAGAACTTCCTTCAATATAATGACCGGACATGCATTGTCCTCAAAACGAAAAGTTAGCTTGTGAGATTCCCAGTTCCTACTGCAGCCATCTCCGCGACCAGCTCACCTTGTAACCCCATGGGAGTGCAGGAAGCTAACATCGCCACCAGTGAGTCGCTGCCGGGGGTAGTATCGTTCCGCATCAGCATCATATTTTGCGCACCGAATCCCCGCATGGTGGTTGCCATTTCCTGAACGACCCAGCAGCTACAACAACACTAATAGTCCGACCATGGATTCAACAGTCTAGCACATACAAACCCTTGAAGCTTAGATCTGTACACATTAGACAGAGATGGTGGCACCTACAAACCCATCTAGATCAGTTCCACGCTTCTTCCTATAAGATAACTACAAATACTGGAGATTCAGCAGGGGTATAAACACTAGAGTATTCTTCAGTACAAGAACCACATGATATGAGCTAATTAGAGCAGCAGCAATCAACCCAGCTAGGAAGAATTAGCAACAGCAGCAATCTCAATATGGTCTATGATACTAGAGCTATAACTGATGATCTAGTTCTGCTTCCGGTGATCATCTAATTTCGACTGAATCATGTTCAATCTCTTAGAACTTCAGAAGATCAGTCACTAGCTGCTCAGCAAAATGTCTGTCGGCACTCCAACAAATCCGCGAGTACACAGCAGGCTACTGATGTAATGATCATCGGCAGCCAGCCATCTAGCTAGACGGCTGTTAGACTCTGAATCATCTGCAGGAAAGAGCTCGAGAAAGGGATGATGCAACTTCGAAGCGTGGACTGCAACGGGACGGACTCCGGTGGTGCTGCTGCTCCTGCGCCAAAGGCTATGGGCGCTCGTGGTGCAAGTCAGTTGTAGCAGCAACTGAAGAAAAGAAAAGAAGGCAAAGGCCAGGTAGGAGGAGACCGGCAGGACAAGGGCAGTGCAGGGCGGGGCAGGGTCCCAGTGGTTTGCTTAGCAGCTGCGTGGACGGACAGGGCTGCTACTGCCTAGCACCTAGGCTATATACCACGGCTGTCCACTAAATTCCAAAGCCAGGCTGTTGAAGTGTTATTATTATGCCTTGGCCAAACCAGCCCACTAAACTACTACCCCCTACCAAAATTTTGCGAACGGCGTCAGTCAGCAGTCCAACCACACTAGGTACCACCATCTAGTTAAAACTTCAAACTCCAAATTCTTCTTACTTGGTACCTAGAATCTTTTTTCAATATCCAGTCTCAAGTTTACTGAAATACAAAACCTGTAGATATATATAAAAAAGGATGGAAATCCATTCACAAAAAGTACAAGGCATGTCAAAGCAAATGTAAACACACTAAAGAAAAACCAAAACAGTAGTACTGAAGTAGAAGACCTAATGTTAAAAGGCCATCCTCTGCCACAAATCAACTAAGTGATGAAGACGCACTAGCTGGTATGTGTGGAAGAAATGAAAAAATTTTCAACGGGTGACAGCCCGTTGAAAAATTACGATGGCTTACACATGTTGGAGGATTATCAACACTCATGGCCTATAATAAGATATAAACATTGAAAGTACCAAGGAGATCTATTGACGATGAGCTATACTAGCATGTACACAAAAAAACTCTAAAATCTTACTTTGGTTGTTGCTAAACTAACATCTATATGAATATGCCCAGCATGAAAACTAAAATTTTAAAAATTCTTTCATTCATGAATGTTTTTCACTATTTTAAATCATTCACTAGTGATATGTCTCTTGAAAGGTATTTTTAAACCTAGGAAATGTATGTTAAATTTGACCTTTGAGATCATGAGCCTATTATCAACGATGGTAATTTGTTTGATTTGTTTTGTGTTGTCAAAATCTACCAATCATGAGCACCTCTCAATGGTATTTGTAATGTTGGAGAGCCCTCAATGAGTAGTGTTGCACGAAGGTGATTTTGAAATGTTTAGACCTATGATGCAAGAGTTATTGAATATTGAAAAAAAATTGCCATTGAAAATTCAATAAATTTAAAACTAAAACTAATTTAGAGAAAGTGGGGATCTTGGTATTGCTAAAAAGCTCTCAATTAATCAGTAGGGTTCTATAGAGGTGATTCTGTACTATTTAGACATAAGGTGTGGGAGATATAGAATTTGAATAACTTTTATCACTAGAAAATCAGTAAAAGTCCACAATTAAAATTGGATTTCAGACTTAGGTTTAAAAAGGTGTACCATTCAATATTCTGATATGTGCTTAATGGAAAAGGCCACACTATTTTGTTTAAGTATACATGATACATCTATAATATTTGGAAGCAACCCAAAAAACTTTGGGGGTTTGAGCTTCACCATGGTACCCAGTGTAGGCACTGATTCACCCAAACCTCACTTCAGTAGGTGAGGGTACCCCTGGACGTGAGATCAAATTTAACATTTCATGGGTTAAATATAGTCACCAAGAAACCACACTCAAAAGACCTGGCCCCTTGTCTTATGATAGCCAAAAAAATACTCATTTTTTATTAACTACAGAGGAGGGGGGTTTTTGAGTGGAGTTTTCCTTCTCTTTTTTATTTTCTTGTACAAATCTTGTGGCCAAGTTTATGGCCTGTACCTGGGACACCTCCCTTCATGATGAGGACCTGACCCATTAGACATTGACATTGCCAATAGAGATACCCATTAATTGTGAAGGTTGTGTTTGCAAAGTCTGTGTTTGAAAGATAGCAATTTTCTCTTTCTTGCTTGGGAAGAATTTGTGCGTTGAGAAATCGTTTGGAGCCTCTGAATTCAGCAACATCAACAGGCAGGCCAGTTATATAGTCTGAGCCCTCTAAATGAAAGGGTTTAGGGGGTGGGGCATTTTATCATTTCAACCAAATTTTAATGTAGTTTAAATCCACATAACCTGCATTTCCAAGGGTAAAATCCACAAGAAGAGAAAAATTCATGCATATGGGTCTAACAAACATTTCTTACAGAAGGTCTGTCAAGTTACTAAAAATAAGAAGCTAAATAAGTATATCACTTCAATCCCTCCTTCTACATGTTGAAGTTTGCTTTGTAGAATCTCCACACTAATGCATTGAATATACCCTAAACTCCACAAAATATTGAATAAATTTCTTTATTGACATCCTTCAAGAGCGACTCCACCTGTGCTCAGTATGTGACCCTGCACATTAAAATAGGATGAAAATAAGTCAACCATGCCGTTTTGGCTCAGCAAAATGATTTCGGACTAACATTTTTGCAAAGTTTGCTCAGACTAGTACGAGGTACAGCAAAGCCTAACAAATGCCAAAGAACAGTAATAAATATGATTTGACTGGTACCTATTCCCTGTTTTTGATTGGCCAATCATAATGATTAGTCGAGATGGTTGCCATTGATACTGCCCCACCTCTTTATAGTCCCAATTTTAGTTTCATGGGCGGGGTTCGAATTAAATAAATAACTAAAGTTGGATGTGAGAATTAGTTTTGCAGGATCGCATACAGAACTTGGCTGGAGATGCTCTAACAATTGTGAGCAGCATTTGGCATATCAACCAAATGACAAAAATCCAGAATTATATATTTTCCCTCATTATGCAATTCTACATCCCCAGAGTGCCACAAAATCCCCTCACTATCATTATCTTCCAATTTTTCAGAACATGGCACATTATGGTCAAAATTTTCGATTGGCCTCCCACCCAAATCTATAGTGCACAAATGCTTTTGGTGGATATTTATCACAACTAAATAAATAGCGAAATTTGAAAAATTATATGTAGGTTAGCTAGATTCATGACAATCTAACATTCTGACATTTTAGGGCTAATCTTCTCGGAAGTAAATGTTATCATTTGGATGTATTCTACAAGTCATGGGGGTCACATAAAGTAAGGAAAGGGTGAATCTGGACTCTCCTGGGCGAACCAGTACCTACACTGGGTAATCATGGTAAAAATCAATGTTGACCAATTTTGGTTTTCTGATGGCAGATCCAGTTCTGGGTTTGGTTATCTAAGAACCAGGCCCAATGGGTCTCACATGGGTCAAGACCAGTGTTGGGTGGTTCTTTGAATCTGTAAAGAATTGTCTGTTCCAGTTTTGAAAAACTTTCGTTATAAAAAAATTGTCAATACTAATTCATTCAAAAACCTCAAAGAATCGATGGTTGGTTTTCATAAAAAAATTAGCAAAGCACCAACAAAGAACTGACAATTCTTTAATCAGTTCATTCACTTTTTTTTTCAAATTTGAAAAGCACAATTATAGGGTAAACCCACCACCAAACAGAAGCCAGTCAGCGAGCACCCATGTAGTGCAGCAATTTGTAGTTTGTTGTACACACCTATCTTTTATATAAAAACAATAGACCAGAATTCAGTTTGGGATGACTTTGAACAATTATATGCATTGATAATTTCTTCCCAACAACTAAAGATATATGCATTTCAAACATACCTTGATTTGTCATACTTCCTTGAAAGTTGAACAAAATATAAAAAATTCAAGTTTGTACCTCTTGTAGTGCTAGATAACATGTTGGAGGTTAGGACTAGGGGGATTTAGATCATGATGATCAATGTCCCTTATAGGAGGCAAAATGGACTATAGGAAAAACCAAGCCAAGATAAGGAAAATATCCCATCATCTTTTAAATAAGAACCAACAAAAAAACATTAAAAAGTTAATAAATGCAATCCTCTAATCACTAAAGGCAAATGGACTAGTGAAGCATTGGAGGAGGCCATGGATGCAATTCAAAATGCGACAACTTCATTGAGGAAGGCAAATAGGCACTAGAACATTCCTTTCACCTCATTGTTTGATCATTTGAATGGGAAAACAAAATACAAGAAACCTGGACCAATAGGCATGTTAATAGTAAAAGAAAATCAAGTTGTGGTTACTTAGGTTCCAGCTATGCAATAAGTTGGGCTATTAATTAATCTACAACAATTAAAAATGAAAGTGGGAGAATGAGCTCAAATAAGGTTAACACCTTTTCGAGGAGGGGTACCAAGGGCCGTTTGGTGGTACTAATTCAAAAGGAAACATCCTAAGCTCAGCATTTGTCAAGCTAAGGGATTGGATATTAATTGAGCACAAGGTTTAACAATTTAATTTTACCAAAGCTTCTATTAAAACTTATAGTCATTTTACAACAAACATGCAATTATGTTGTAAACTATATCTAGAATTTTGATGAAACAAGCATTCAAGCAAGAAAATAATCAAAAGTAAGGGTTTTTACACAACAAGGTTCCCACTAAGTGTACACATTATCCCGAAATCCAAAGAGTGGTTGACTACTAACTATGTGGTCAATGGAGTAATAACAACATTGCTAAGGTTTTACGTATTTGGAATAGAGAGGATACATTGTAAGTAAAAAGAAGTGGAAGACAAAAAAACAAACCTAACAACATACAATGGGCCTAAGCAGAATTAGATTTTTTGGCACCCTACAGCAAATAACATCTCTTGACCTTTTCTCTCGCTCCCATTTCATAGAAAACTCTTGCAATTCACTGCTTTCAACAAAACCAGCTTATGCATACACAAATTGGCAAAGCTGTTATAGAATCTTGAATTTACACCACACATCCACATGTATGGCTAGAAACCATTAACTACCCAACTCCAATGCATATCATAAAAAATCAAGAATCTATCAAAGTATGGCCTTTGAAGTTAGAACTCTCAAGGTTCATTCGATCCATTTGAGCTGTTAACCAATTCCCCGCTGAATGGAATAATGCAGTGTACCTCCACTCTTCTTGTCTAAAAACCTAAGACCTGGAGACTCTTGAATCTAAATGTATTTTGAATCACCTGACTTTGAGCAGAAGATACTAGGCTTGTCTAAAGCCATTCAATGGGACAAACTTTTATGCAAGAATGGACAACAAATTTTTCCCTTCAAGTCCTTTCTTCACTCTTGTTCTGTATACTCATTCTATCCGCCCTAAGGATACCCTTTGAAGTTTCTGGTATTCACTTCAACAACAGCCTACAACACAGACACAGAGTAATGCGACATGAACTCCCCATTCCAAAATGCTCATTATCTTCTATATGCCCCTTAGATCTATGACTCGGACCCCTCAATTCTTCATCATTCCTTGGCATCAACCCCTCATATCTATTCTTACAATGACTTTCACAACTATTCAGCAAAGTCACTAGCGTAGCGGAGAACTTTAACAACAAGTTAAGTAATCAGAGAACTACAACAACCAACCAAAACACATACCCAAGAGTGCCTACTTCTTTCTCCCTCATACTCCCTCTTATGCTTCATGTTCCTTCACTTTTACCAAACCATCTTCAATGCAGTTCCCTCCTCCACCATCCATCGCACAATGCAGTTCCTATCCTCCATTACACACAAACAAACAGAATAGCCTACCCATGCATTCCTTGCAGCAATGATGGAGAAATTCCCACCATAAGAATGCAAAAAGGTGATGGCTAATGAAAACAGTAAAACAAAACGAAACCCTAAAAAAACATGTTGTGTTCACACTAATGTGGTGACCTGCTATTTGGTCACAACATGACAATTATATACAACTTTGTAAATCAAAAACTTGTATGGTTATGCAATCAAAAGCATGGATGACTACCTTCCTTTTCAAAGAGTTTGTGTCTTTTTTCAAAAGGTTTATACCAAGTGGAATATCCCTGACAAATAAGCATTTGTTCATCTTGGATGGGCATGGATTTGATGTCACCCTTGAAGTAATTGGACAAGTTAAAGAGTTTGAGTTGGATATGATTACTCTACCTTTGCCTAAATTTCATGCGCTGCAACCTTTAAATGTAGCTTGCTTCAAGCCTTTTAAAATTACTTTCAGAAAGGAAATAAACATAACAATGGTTAGGAGGAAGTTCATTAAACCAAATAAGATAACATTGGTAAGGTGGGTAGACCTAGCATTAGACCTAACACTTACAAGAAAAAATATCATGTTAAGGTTCAAAGTTATAGGGATTTGGCCATTTAACCCTAGGGCCATGGATTTAAAAACTGGTCCTAGTACTTTGTACACATTATAGAATCAAGCCAAGGAAGAAGAAGATTCAAAGTAAGAGGATGGTGAACAATACTAGATTAAACATATAGCTATAAAAAATTTCATCAACATAGGCCCAACAATAAAAGTTATAATTGTTAATATATTTAAAGAACAGCCTAGGTATTATATGTGAACATGCCTACAATTCTTATAATCACTAACCATGCATTTGTAATAGATTTAGAGAACATGGTTGAAAATTTGGGACAACCTTCATTGGATGAAACTGTAGAATTTAGAAATCTTGAAAGGTCAACTCAAGTGGCATTGGCACAAGGGTGTCACATTTTGATGTCATTGCCACACCTACCTACACAAAAGACCAATGGAAGAAAACCATTAGTGGAATATTCTCAAAACCATTTTATAAGTTCAAAGAAAAATTCGAGGATTATGCGACAAAAAAAAATGGATAAAAAGGTCACAAAACATATCAAAAAAAGCAAAAGGAATAAATAAATAAATAAATAAAACACTTATTGTGTTTACTATAATTTTTAAAATATTTATAAAACAACAACAAGCCAATTTTTTTACAACTTGGTCATCTTCAACATCTTCAACATCTTCAACATCTTCAATTAGAGAGGTAGGAGACAAATTTCATTACAATTTCAAGGCAAGTCTGCGAGTTCACCCTTTTAAATATAGGGGTGTGAATCTTCATGAAATAACATAAGTGTAAAAACAAGTTCAACAATGAGCACTTGTTTGAATGCGAACCAAAAAGGAAGTTACAACATTAACGCACCCCCACATTCCTTGAAAGACTCAAATGTGAGTCCAAAAGTGAAAACAATGGAAGAAAAAAAAGTTAGTGTACGTTTTTTAACTTGCAGCATTTCGAAGGTAAAAAGGCATGTTAGAATTCCAAAATGGGGACTAGGATGAATGATAAGTGAATCAATTATTCACATGGACCTATACAACCCAAACAACAAGTTGGTTAGTGCATCGTTGGAACATTTTTTGTGCATAAACGAACCACAAGCATGTGTGGACTCATAAGATTCACCACGGCTCAAACTTGGGAGAAGACACCACCTTCCCCCTTATAATATTTTTTGTGATTAACCACCCGAGCTACATCCAAATGTCATTTTGTCTCGGGACTCTCAAGTTGGGAATCCCGAAATTCCCAAAATTGGGACCCCCAACACTTTGGAAGGCCAGAACTTTTTATGCGGACCTCTGATTAAGGTGAAGTCTAAATCAAAGTTGTAGCCTTCATTGAGAACTTTCCAACAATATGTGGTTCGCCACCTACAAGCACGTATTTGAGGGCAATTCCTGACTTTTAGTGGTCGGAAGTCAAATTGGCATTTTGACTTTCGACTTTTTTTTGGGGCAAAACTTGTGTTTTAAGTTTTCAAATGGGTCATGCGAGCCCATTTTAGACATCTATGTTTTAAGAAATTTTCAATGGTATAAATTTTTTTTTAATCCAATGAATTTTGACCCCTAAAATACCTTTCGTAAAGATTTAGGAATCCATCGACACTCCAACTCCCAAAGTGGGAACCCACTTGGGAATGTGTGAGTTCATTCCCTCACATTCTCCTAAACTCCCAAGAGCATGTAATGTGACTCCCATGTTTCCCTCTCGACCTACACCTTTGCAAAGGGCCTTGGTCATGAGCCCAAGGTTTAGGTCACAACAAACATCCCTACAAGAACCATAAATAAACAATTGAACTATCGGGGTGTAATAATTAAAAGGCGGAACAATTGTAGTTGTGGATGAATAAAATGTTAAAAAGAACAACTAATGTTGTGGTGGAATAATTAAGAGAAGGAACAACATGTTGTGCTAAGGTGTAATAACTTGGAAGAAGAACAACTATAGTTGGGGTGGAAAAATTAAAAGAAAAAAAACATTCCTAAGGTGGAACAACTAGGAGGAGGAACCACTACTATTGGGGTGGAATAGTTAAGAAAAAGACTAGGTGTAGCTAAAGATGAACAAGAAGTCAAAAGGAGCAATTGCTGTTAGGGTGGAATAATGAAGAAGAACAATTATTGGTGGGGTGGAACAACTAAAAGGAACAATAGCTACTGTTGATGATGAATGGTGTTTTTTAGGGATGTTAAGATTGAAGGATCTCCAATGATCCTGTAACTCCAAATGTGATCCTAAGTTTAATGTAATTTTTCATATAGAAATGATTATCTTACAAAGTTTTTATTACAGACATTAATAGAATAAATCAACAATTGTGCGCTTTTTGGTAATGTCAAGACTAAAAGATTTCCAATCCTGTAATTTTAAAATGTCATTCGAATTTACATGCATTTTTTTACATTGAAGTAATCAAAATAGCACCATTGACATCCACAACAATTTGATTTAGTAGTAAAGAAACTTATCTATACATTCATGGAAATCACTATAATCACTTATTTGAAAGCTAGACCATTTGCATTATGTACAATTCAAATCATCACAACAATTGTCATTATAGATATGTATCTTCTGTATTTCATTTATGTTCATCTTCAACCCAAATGCAAGTACACTACAATAGAGAATAGGGATTTTCAACCAATGAAGATGAACTCTGAAGTAAAAAGTAACACTTCAACTGATGCCAATGAAGGCCAAGATGAAATTCGGCTGCCACCATTGGAAGATGCAAAAGAACCTACTTCAAGGAATGCACCAAGGGTGAACAAAAGAAATGGGAAAAAACAGACCTACAACAAGCAAGAATGAAGATCATCCACTACTGAACTACTTATTAGAAAACACAACATCAAAGAGGTGGAACAATTTCGTGATTATAAATGCAAAAGATTTGACAACGTTGTTTGTTGTTGCAATGTGCTTTCATTTCACTCCACCTCACTCATCTCCTAATTAGCAAAAGGACATTAAAATGCAAAAACCATATCCCATTCCCAAGGTTTGCATTGGGTTATGCACTCCTTTTGCTTGCAGTAAAACTAAAGCAAGAAGTTTAAACCAAAGTGGTTCAAATTCCTCTCAATCTCTAAGCCTCACACTGGGAACTGCCATAAGATAGTTGCGTGCTGGAGCTTCACGTTGGGAACCACCAACCTTGCAAGACATTTGTGCACTAGAAATCAAAGAGGGGAGTGGGAATCAAGTTCGAAAAAACTCGATCCGTGCACAAAGAAGAGATGGAAGGGGGAGGAAAAATTGGGTTGGTGATGAAAAACCCATTCGTGAGAATTTAACGAGCGAAAAGGAGATGGAAGGGGGAAGGGGTAGGGGGTTTTTGGGTTGGTGCTGCATGGGAGAGGCTAATTTAGGGTTTATCAAATCTTTGGGGTTTGGTAACCAAACATTGTTTTGCCAATTTGTAGGGTTTCAATCTCAACCATTGAATAAAGGTGTTAGTTTTTCAACAAACATGATTAGTGTGAGCATGAGATTGTTTGATGATAGGGTGGATTTGTAACATGTGTCAGTGCAACAATGTACATTGATAAGATTTCTATTGCTTGAACGAACATAGATAGAAAAAATGTTTGGTGACTTTTTTTGTTTTGGACAATGATACTGAGAACTTCCATAGGCCATATCTTTTGCATCTCTAGTCCAAATCCAACCATCTAAAGCACACTAGGTGCACCTTGAGCTCTTCTACAACTCATCTTTTGACTCCAGAGGCAACCCAGGTCTGCTTAGATCACAAAGTTCCTGTCTGTTTTGAAGTGTACTATGACCAAGCAGTTTACCCTATACCAAAATCAGTTATTTGAAAATTTTGAGTATCAACAGGTAAGTGAATATGTAGCAAGATTGATAATTGAGAGATATATGTCCCTCATTCTAGGAACCGTTCAACATTGGTCAAGACCCACCAGAAGCCTCAGATCCTACCTCAAGCATTGGACCCGGACTTGACCCAGGAGAAAACTAGGGTTCAAGTAGACCAAGCATAAGGTACTATTCCCCAAGTTCAAACTCCCACCCCCTTCATAACGGAGATTGTCCCAACCAGTAGCCCATCAAGTGTTTTTTTGAACATTTGGTGCTTCTTGTTTACTTAAACTTAAATGTCAAAATTATGCAATACTACAAGTAGGGCTACCAAACCCCTCTTGTTACATTTTTTTTATCTTTTTTTATTTCTTCCTTATGATTAAGTTTCTTTTTCTCATTACTATATTTTTTGTTAGTATGTTGGTAAAATAATAGGGTTTCAGGTAGGGTCTTATGTAAGGCTTAAATAGGCTCTTAAGTCTAAGTTTTGAAACCCTAAAACTTGAAATTGGTCTTGAACTCAAAATCAACAAATCTTATAAAGACTAGAATCATCAAATTCAGGAACTAACGATTTAGAAATTAGATCCTCAAAACGAAGGGGTTTTACTTTCTGAAAATTTTCCCAGATCCAGGTCTTGTATTTTTTTAAAAATCTAGAACTGGACTGAAGAGTTCTTCTAAAATCTAAGAATCCCAAAATTCATTTAAATTGCTTCTAAATATTATAAATATCCCATGATTAGACTAAATCAAGGTCATAAAGTAACGTGTCTTGGGTTTAATATGGTCACTAGGACGCTTCACTTACGAAGGTGAGACTGTGGAGGTGCTGGTTCACCGTGGCCAACCAGCACCAACACTGTTACCTTCACATTTTTGAGGGAGCCCTCTTATGTGCTATAGTTTACAAAAAGCATTGTTAAAATTGAACTTGGTGACCCTGATTTAGCCCAAGAAAATTTTGGGGTTTTTGTCATGGTACAAGTGCAGGTGCTGGCTCATCCAAGGCACGGTTGCAACCCCCCCCCCCCCCCCCCCCCCCCCCCCCCCCCCCCGGGGCGAGAATAGGAGACAGAGTTGGCCTTAAAAAAGTGAGAGAAACAAACGAAAATATATTGAAATTGATTATTTAAAAAAAAAAACAAAACCAGCA
>Ga0116227_10001204_pt1 | contig 56690 bp, 33 predicted proteins | sample S1TSphgellanicum_FD_89693 | JGI IMG/M metagenome (GOLD analysis project Ga0116227, IMG submission 89693) | Host-associated microbial communities from peat moss isolated from Minnesota, USA - S1T2_Fb - Sphagnum magellanicum MG | ecosystem: Host-associated > Plants > Peat moss > Unclassified...
AAAAAAAATAAAAAAAAAAAAAAAAAAAACCCCCCCCCCCCCCCCCCAAATCACATTTTTTAATTGAAAAAGTGACAAAATTTGTCTTTAAAAAAGTCACAAAAGTCGCTGGCCTGGCCACCTGCCAATCAGAAAACCAAAAAAACCAAAAATTAAAAAATTAGAAAAATCCAGAGATTTAATAAGATATAGGTAATTTTCAGCACAATAAAGACAATAAATTTTATTTTTTTTAATTTTAAAGAATATAGGTATATATTGCAACTGATCTGACTTGGTCGTGCGCAAATCCGTCCAGTAGCCGTCCCGTCAGGTCTTGATCCAGAGGTCTTTAATAAAGTAACCTGGTTTGGGACCTAGATCCCCAGGAGATAGAACTTAGGAACTTGGCAATCAAAAAAACGAAAAAAAGAAAGAAAAAAATTAAAAAATAGAGATCTAAGTTCTCAGCACAAGAAAAAAGAATTTTTTTTAAAAAAAATATTAAAATATAGATATATATTTCAACTAATCTGACTTGGTCGTGTGCAAATCCAATGTCTCTAGTGGCCGTCCCGTCAGGTCTTGATCGAGAGTTGCTGAATTAGGTGACCTCGTTTGGGACGTGGATCCCTGCCCTCGCCCTCACAAGGCGCATACTTGTTACCCGTGGAGCCGCTTGCTGCTGCTGCTGCGTTGTTTGTTTGTTTGCGCTGTGGCTGCCGGCGGTTGATTCTCTCGAGCTTTTGCGTGGAGCTCGGTCGCAATGGAGAGTCTAACTTGCGTTGTCACCGGGGGAAGAGGATTTGTAGGCCGAAATCTGGTGCTGAAGTTGCTTCAGGAAGATAAATTTTTAATTAAGGTGGCGGATCGAGCATTGGAGATGGAGTTGAGTCCTGAGGAAGAGGAGACCGGCAATCTCGACAAGGCTCTTGTATCCGGAAAAGCACAGTACGTTAGCGTCGATATCGGATCCAAGTCGGAGCTCGTGAACATCTTCCGAGATGTAGCTGTGGTATTCCATACTGCCGATTTGGACTCCTATTGTATCGATAGTTTCCAGCTCCATTACGATGCGACTGTCACCGGAACACGGAACGTCATCGAGGCTTGCTGGGAGTGCGGAGTCCAGAAGCTCATCTTTCTTAGCTCTGCTAATATTGTGTTTGACGGTTTGCATCATATTGTGAACGGAGACGAGTCGCTTCCAATTCCGGATAAGCATGGCGATTTTGCGTCGGATGTCAAGGCGCAAGCGGAAGCGTTAGTGCTGAGCGCAAACGGGAAACAAGGACTTCTCACTTGTGCTATACGGCCGAGTAACGTCTTCGGTCCTGGAGGAGACAGGTTAGGCGAAATCCCTGCGTTTGCAGCCACTGCGAGAGCCGGAAGACTGAGAATCGTCGTCGGAGATGGAGAGAATATCGTCGACTGGACGTATGTGGAGAATGTTGCACATGCGCTTTTGTGTGCGGAGCGCGCTTTGGTTCGGAGTGACGACGTTGCTTCTGGTAAAGCTTATTTCATCACAAACTTGCAGCCTGTGAGGTTCTGGGAGTTTGTTTCCAACCTCGTGATGAAGCTCGGTTATCCGAAGCCTAAGTTCCACTTGCCAGTAGCTATGGTGATGCCTGTCGCCTTGGCAATCGAAAGTCTCATGAAGCTGCTGCTGTCTCCTCCTCCTCCGCTGCTCGGAGCAGCCAAGCTTCTTCCTCTCAGCAATTGCACTCCGTTTCAGATACGATTACTGACTACCACGAGAACATACAATTGCAGCAGAGCTATCATTGTTCTCGGATACAAGCCGGTAGTGTCCCTGGAGGAAGGAATCCGTCGTACCGTCGAGTCTTACCGTCGTCATCATCTACGAGCCGACGCTGCTCTGGAACCAACAACCGCGAGCTGCTGCAATGCTCAACGGGAGCAGCAGCACTCCAAGACGCATGCATTGCTAGGAAGCAACAGAATGGCAGATTTATTGTTGTGGAGGAACAAGAAACGGAGCTTCCGAACCTTCATAGCGCTTCTCTTCACGTTCTCTTTCTATTTTGCGTCAGGTTGCATGCTGATCCCTCTTGTGACCAGATTACTCTTCTGGAGCTTGCTGACCGCGTTTGTATACAGTCGCTTTTTACCGGATCCACTTTGGGGCATCGCACTTCCAAGGATTCCGTCTACGTTCTCACTTGAGCTTTCCGAAGAAGCCACGCAGCAGATAGCTCATACCTTCACATCGGTGTGGAATTCCGTCTCATTAGGTCTCACAACGCTCGCTCAGGGCAAGGATTTCACCTTCTTTGGTCGGGTGCTACTCGTGCTGCGGTTTTTAGGGCTTTTCGGGCGGTACTCCTTCGAGAGTTTCTCCTTCATTTGCTTGTATGGAGCTTTCAGCCTTCCCTTCCTTTATGAGCAGCATGAGGAGGAGTTTGAGCAATTCTGGGCTCTCACAGCAGAGGCTATTGATTCCTACTGGGGGCTTCTTGTCACCAACTTACCAGCCAGTGTACAAGATTGGTGGAAGCAGAAGCTGTAGATAAGTACTATAGAACTTCAGTCCCAAACACCCACCTCCTTCCTTCAATGCAGAATGAAACAGCCAGGTACTGTGGACCTCAAGTGCCCACCAATTTTTGTGAATACAGTTTTCAGGCGCACTTGATGAGTTTTGGTCTTGTAGTAGTGGAGAGTCAGCAGAAATAGAATGCAAGGAGGCATTGGGCCATGCTGCCTGTGCATCTCTCATACTTGTTGTACCTTCATTGCAGCAACCCAGTTCTGGTAGGGATACTATCCTATTGCTAAATTACAGATGCTTTTGTGTTTCCAATCTCTTGCAAAGCATTTTGAGAAGCAGTCTAGAAATCATGAGAGGACTGCAAGTTCACTGTGAAATAGACTGGATGAGGTCCTCATGAGGACCTTCCCTGAAGTACTGCTGAAGCCCCTCACAGTAAGAAAGGGGAACAAAATATTATTGGATTCCCAAGCTCTAGCAGATGACGAGGTCCAACACAAAGTGCAGGTTAGTAATTCTTCTATATGTCTCTTGAATCATTGTGAGTGTACATAAGCAATGCAATACATAACCATGCTCATGCCAACAGCAGCTCATACATCCAACAAGTGTACTAACATGTAAATCTGTCTGTCCTCAATCCAAATTTTTTTCAGATAACAAAGCTTGATATGTTGTTGAAAGTTTGGTTATGAGAGCAAATCTTGCAACTCTCAATGCCATCTCAAGCTTTATGCACAGGTTAGCATAGTAATGATATTGCTGTGGTTTCTCCACACAGTGAATGTTGTGTCTTTCTCTCACTATTTGGCAAGGTGGGATTTCCTTTTTCTCTTTCGAGGACACAGATGGATCAGATTTTTGTCTTTGAATTGTTGATTTAGGGTCACTGATAAACTGTAGAAGATAGCCTACATGTTTGAGTGACTCCAACCCTACTTTCAAGGTATTGTTAAATCCTGTTCACCATCAGTTGTTGAACAGGACTGATCAAATGCAGGCCCAATGGATAGCACAATGGAAATGTGGCTCTTTCTGAAGTGTAGATTTGTAAATGGCACATCAGAAGGGATAGAGAGCTCTCAACCTACCCTGACCTGAACATCTTCCAATTGCTGACCTCAACCTTGTGCAGCCTGCACTCTGTGACCCCTTGCAATTGCTGTTAACCTTGACCTTACAATTTCATGCCCTACATCAATTGAGGGAGGGGATGACACAATGGTGGGGCTGCAAACTGTACAAAACTGTGAGTCATTTGTAATTCTTCATGTTGACATCGGGTGTTGGCTAAGCCTTTGCTTACAATTCAGGAGATATGTTTCACATTTTTTACAAACCATTGGCAACAAAATGGAGACTGCCTCTCTTCCATGCAAACATATTTCAGCTCATAAGTCAATCTGTAGCCTCAGGAAATGCATGGAAAAATAGATTGGGTCATTCACTACTCAATCTATTGTCTTTCAGAAACAGTCTAAACTCTTTGAGATCTCTGATTCTAAAATCATCTATCTTTCATGGTGCTAGGAGTACTGCCCTTTTGAAATCAGCTTATCATTTCATTCTTTTGCTTTGGTGAATTCTTTGGACACCAAACAGAATCAGGATGATCTGATCTGAATTCAATAAAATAGTTTTTGTAAGCATAATGTGATCAATCTTTGGCTAATGCTAGACCTCAGAATTTCAGATATCCCAGTTTGAGTGATAGAAGAAAGGGTAGAATGTGTGTGAGTAGTGAATGTTCAGGTTTGATTTATGGATGCCTTCTTCACAGGATTCCAGCCATTTTGTGCTTTCTTGTTATTGTTTTTGCCCTTTGCACTGTGGAGCAAACATTGGCTTCAACAGGTACAGTGAAATTTGGTGTCCTACATGTAGTATGTGGGGCTTGGGCAAATAAGGAAAGACTAAGTTCTTGCCATGTAACATGCTCTTGTCCTACTGAGGTACGGTGTTTCTTACCAATGCTTTCACTGTATTCATGCTCAGGGATTGTGAGGCACATGGACGGACTGCAGAGTTGCTGGTTAGGCCAAGGCTGTATTGCAACAAGGGATGAGTTGCAAGTTGACACCTGGATTTTCAACCATGCAAACATGGGATGTACCATGGAGTTGTTGGTGGGTCCAAAGTCTCTATTGCAGCAAGAGATGAGCTGCAAGTTGCAACCTGGACTTTCAACAGGGAGATTGCATTGTACTGTGTACTGAGCAACAGTGATGAATGCATGGAAATCTCATATTCATGAACTTCCAAAGAGGTAATCTGCCTCACTTATCCAAAGACAAATGCTTCAGAAACCAACGAAAGTAGTTGCACATAATCCAATCTCATTCTCCATCTATGTGCATTGCTCTTGATAGGTATCATAAACCACCTCTTTGTTGCAGAGGCAACCTAAACCAATGTTGTCCGATTCTCTATTTTTGAAATGAACCACTAGTCCAAGGTTAGAATTTTGTTATTAAAAGATGAAACTCTTGGATAAGGTTCTCAATATGTTTTGGTTGCATATAAGGTTCATATTGCCTTCTGAAAAAAAGAAAAATTTCAAGTATTGCGATATTCATTTTAAAAAAAGAAGGTGATTCTAATTTAGGGTTTTTATTAGATGGGGGAAAAAAATGTTTGTTTATTGTTCATGGAAATGCCATGCATACACACTTTCTCTTGGTACAATATTTAATAGGCTCATTCATAGCCATACATCATCCCATAATCTCAATAGAATGCAATTATGTGTTTGAGTGAATCATGTGTGCATCCAAAACCAATGAATTGGATCGACTGCCATAATCATTAAATTTCCTATAGCTAACAAATTCATAGCTATGACATAATGCTCAAATTGGACATACAATCAAAATCCTAAAATGCTTCACCAACATTTTTTACAACTTACAATTTGGTGAAAACATGGTAAAATACACACAAAATGTGAGTGTCTCCACTTTTATCATGTATCATGCATATAAAAATACAACAATAACATTGAAATGGATGGAAGTAGAATAATAATAATAATAATAATAAGTGATCTTGTATTAAGTTAATGAAAATCTACTTGTAAAAATTTATAAACAAATGAACCTAAATGTAGGTCAAAAATAAATTCCAAACAAGACAAAAAATTAATGTTTGTGATACATTAACACAAAATACTCAATTGAATATGTATATATTTAATTAGAATATAAACTTATTATATTTATGAAGTGCCTATCAACATTAATCAAAAAATGGGTGTAGTTCATTAACTTAAATCACTATGAAACTTTTTAAATGAAATAGGTTTTTAAATAAACCTATTTCATTTAAAAAGTTTCATAGTGATTTGTATAAAGTTATGTCCCTATAGGATCATTATGTAATCATGTTTCATTACTAATTGATATAATTCAATATTAATTGAAATAACTCATTATAGTAATCTTTTGATAATCTTTTGTTATTGTTGCTTTAAATAATTTAGCTTATTATATCATAATTTATTTTAAGTTATTTTATTATCAAACTTTTTACTATTATAAGTTATTCCACCTTAAGCTATTATAAATTATTCTCATTTATCATAGGTTCATCCATTTTATGTTATTTTAGGTTATTCCACCTTAGGTTATTATAAATCACTCTCATTTATCATAGTTTCATCCATTATAAGTTATTCCAGCTTAGAATATTATAAATGATTTTCATTTATTATAGGTTCATCCATTTTAAATTCAAGAAAATAACACTTTGGATTCCTTTATTCCGAAACACAAAAAGAATTTTTTTTTTTCATTTTTTACATTCTTAATTTCTAAGAAGGCTTACAATCATTCTTTTTTTTATTTACTTAATAAATAGTGAATTAAAAAAACCATAATTTAAAAAACAATTTTCAAAGGTTAGGACTAGGAAGTTTTAAAGGGTCATTGCATTCATGTTTACAAATTTGTAATAATTCCCACTTTTTTGTTTCAAGAAAAAATTAAAATCATACCCTAGTGATTATAGTTGATAAAAATATTTATTTATTTATTTATTTTATAATGGTGTAAGTTGACACTTAATGATATGGGATTCGGAATCTCACAAACATTTCAAGAACATTTTTTAAAAACTTTTGTAGGTTATGTGGGTGTTTACAATTTTTCTATAAGGTACACAAATCCATGTGGTGGAAGTCAACAAATTTTCTAAAATTATAAAATATTTTTAAAATTAAATTAAATTAAGTTGGGTCCATGTTTCCTTAGATTTTGGGGAGGTGATTTTTAATGGTACCATCTAAAGATAGGTTTGCCTTGTATGTTATACCCTACTTTATTTTAGGTTATTTAATATTATTATACATTAAGTTGTGCCCTATCCTAAGATTACATAACCTATAATAACTTAGGGTAAAATAACTTATAATATTTTATGACAAAATAACCCATAATAACCTAAAGTAGAATACCTTGTAATAACTTAAAACAATTTGGGGTATAATAATTTATAATAGCCTAAGATGGAATAGTTTAAAATCGTTGAAAATAGTCTAAGGTAGAATAATTTAAAATAATTTAAAATGGATTAATTCAAAATAATAAAAAATATCTTAAGGTGGAATAACCTATAATAAGCAAAAAAAGTTTAAGGTAGTTTAGATTTAAATAACAAAAGGTGAAATAACCTAAAATAGCCAAGAAAAACATAGAGTGGTTTAATTTAAAATAGTTCAAGGTGAAATAGCCTAGAATAGCCAAGAAAAACATAGAGTGGTTTAATTTTAAATAGTTTAAGGTGAAATAGCCTAGAGTAGATTAGCCTAAAACAATATAAGGTGGAATAACCTAAGATATAATAACCTAAAATATCTAAAAGTGGAATAATTAAAAATATCCTTAGATTGAATATCTTAAAATAAATTAAAATAAAAATAGTTTGAAATAGTAAAAAATAACCTAGAATAGCCTATGTACAATAGCTTAAAATTAGCTAAAACTAGCTTAACATCCTAGCCTATGGTAGCCTAAAAATAGCTTAGGGTGACATACACTTAGGAATAGCCTAGGACTAGCGTAAAAACTTAATTTATGATAGCCCACACATAGATTTGGGTAACATATAATAATTTATGCTAACCTAAAAATAACCTTTAAGATAAGGCTATCAACTTAACCTATGGTAACCTGCACATAGACTTGGGTAACTTAAGTAGGTGAGGAAAAGAATGTGCGTAATAATATATAGTGATAAATCATATTACTTATTTAAATAATGATCCAATGGTTACGGACTTGCCCCTTAAACAAGTGCGGAGAAATGAAGAGTTTAAACTTTCACATTTACACCTTAAGTTGGTGGACTTATGTGCTTTAAGTAGCTTAGTTTGGGTTCCTAGGTGCTTAGCTTAATTTTGGGTTCTTAAATGTTTTGCTTAACTATGAACTAAAAGGCTAACCTAGTGAATTGATTATTAGTGAATTTGATTAGTGAACTCATTTATCTATAACAATTAATCCCCATTCATCAGGGGGTTAACCACCTTCACCATTGTAAATTTGTTCAAGTTCATTCAAAATTTAATGAAACACAAAGTGAACTTGGACAAATATTGATTTAGTGCAAAAATGTTTTTTATTTTTTATTTATTAGAACCTACTTCACACCTATTTTACATAAAAACTTCACTATAAAAAGTAGACTACAAAGTTAGGTGTGTTTTGAAAAACCTTATTTTCAACCTACTTTTACAATGCAAAATTTGAAAATGAATGTACAATAATGAAAAGTTATGTTGTTTTTATCATTAATGTAAAAAAATTCAATGTGTAATAATTTGATCATGGGCTTTGTTGTTACTTTCAATTTATTTACATCCAACCTTGACAAAGTAATTTTTTTCTACTTTATTATGTTTACACCCAATCACATATGCATAGTTGTGAAATATTTCTTGAGTTTCTATTTAAACTCATTTACATAGAAATAATTTATAATAAAACCCAAACCCAAAATTTCATACACAACAAACAATTCATGAACATCACAATAAGGCCCCAAGTATATGCATGGTATGGTGTAGACAATTTTAAGGAAACCTAGGATTGCATATAGTATAAATAATAATAACATGTAAGATTTCACTCATTTTGAAGTTTTTTAGAGATCACATGTAGGTAATTTGAACTTCAAACATAAAATGAGTTATAAAACCCATCAATATGCAATTGATTGATATTTGTATCATTTTGTAAAAATACACCAATAATTTTATAAACATTGATTTAGAAACCCTATTTTACAATAAATTACCATTTTTTTATTAATTTTGAAAATCCATTCTTTTTATGTAAAATGGTAAAAAAAACATTTAACCCATTTACATTTTCAATGGAAGAACATTTTACAACTTAAGAAGATCACAATTTTCATCATATTATAACATAATGTAGTAACAATTGTTTTTAAAAACTTTGATATGAACTTCACAACTTAAAAAGAAATTGTTAATTTTAATGAAGAAGATTCTTCTTCATGGTTGTCTTTTTACATGTGTAAAATTTCATGAATAAACTACCATTAAATCTAGTCCTTCATAGTGCTTTCTTAAAATTGCAACACTCTAACAAGGCTATTGCAAAATGAAAATGTCCTACAAATAATAATTAATTTGTTCATGTTTGCTTCAATTTCATGATACAATGATATATTGAAATTTAAACCACCATTAATTGAAAATATTAGTTACAAAATCTTTTCCAAACCTCCACCATGATATGTCAAAGTTCTAGAAGTATCAAAAACTTTCAAATTATGACAATTTTTTATTTACACCATAACATGCATTCACCCCCCCCCCCCCCCCCCCCCCCCACAACACATATCTATAATAGTCCACAATCGACCCAAATGCATCAAAATGTTTATCATTTTCTACTAGTGTTCAAAATGTTATTAAAATAGTTTTAACACCATTATAATTATTGCATAAAGAAAAAGAAGAAAACAAAAATACTATCAAATGTTTTTCCAAAAACCTATGTGTCACCTTTGCAAATTACTTCACCTTCACCAACCCATTGTTAAGCTTTATTGTGTTCATATTCCATGAATGATGTTGTTTTGCCCTATTTGCAAAACCAACAAAAGGATAAGCTACAAGTTCCAAGGGTAACAAAACATTAGCATGAACCTTTGTAATATACATGCACCAAAATAAAAAACACAACAATTACAATATATTGACACATCAAAAATTGTTGACCTACCAAAATTTTATGATTTATTTTATTCAAATAAATATTGTTCTTCTATTAACTTAGTATAATCCTTAATCATGATTTACTCAAATGTAATAAAATCATGGATGTGCTTTGCTTTTCCATCACTACACCCAACATGAACATCATTTAGACCAATTTTTCTATAATCAAGACAAAGTGATCTAAAATTTCAATGTCAAACCTAGATTGTTGGATATTGGTGGTCACATTAACAATGTGCTAAAAATATGTATTGTCTTGATTTTTTTCTTACAATGACAAACATTTTATGTGTAAAATATGATACATTTGGAAATTGCTTATCATGTTTTGCCCATCAAAGCAAAAGGTTCTCAATTTCACCAATTTGCATAAGATACTAATGGAATAATTGCAACTCACTTATAAAGATTTCACCCCTTTTCTCAAGCTAAAATGAGTGATTGTTATTTAGCAAATTTTCCTCTTAAAATGTAGGAGTGAAATTATGACTTTGATTATTTTTAATTGAGATTAGTAAAAAACATAATTCCATTCCTTCCCACTAGGGTTTTCTTTTTCATACTTGCTACCCTACACATGTACATCCATCTACTTACTACTATTAAATTTACACAACTCTTTCCTTGTTGCCCAATATTTTTGTTGCCCTATTCCTACTGCTATTAATTTGGTGCAACTTTATCCTCATTGCCCAAAACGTTTTCCCACCTATTGTTATTAAATTTGCATCGTTTTGTTTTTGCTACCCACTACTTCCATCACCCTACACCCGTACATCTACACAGTTTTCTTTTTTTCATCCATGGGTTGTCTTCATGTCTTTTAAAACTTTGGTTTCTAAAGCTTTACCTTACACTTTAATGATGACAAAATTGTATCCTCGTTACGAAAAACTTGCCAAAGAAGAAATCATCATGTTTTTATTTGGTGTTGGATCATCTATTGCAATGCTTTCACTCCATTCAAGTGGAACAACACCTACAACAAAAAGAAGATAAACTATCTAATTGTCATATTTTGCAATAACTTGAAAGGCAACTGAATCACCCACAAAGTCTGACACAATCTTCAAATTCTTGAACCAAGGGTCAAGCATGATTGTCAACATGTTATGTGCTTTGGTAGTAATGTAGGTCCCAAAAAATGTTAAGATGGAGGTTAATATGTTCACAACTATGTTGTGAATGTTATGTTGTTTGAATGTTTAAAATAACATCCATTTGAACATTTTTTATGTATTCATATGGGATTGGCAGGGATTTATGTATTTGTCAAAAATGAGCTACGATAAAATGCATAAACTTAAGTTTTGAACATGTTAATTGGCAACTTTACAATGATACAAAAGTCCTTTCACTCTTGCCTCCTTTTATTGAATTTTAATTTAGTCCAAACATTGATAGTTTTCTATAATGATGTTTGAACAATTTTCAAGCTCACTATTAAAAATTTAACACATACATTGGGATCATTAATAGCATAACGGGTTGCCTTCGACATGCCATGGCCAAAACATGATCCAACAAATGAAAATCATAATTGACAGGAAAATAAGAATCTACATTTAGGCCAATGCATCGGTCAAGGTTCTTAAATTAGACCCATTGTCTTTCACATAAGTAATCCCTTTGTTAAACAAATCAAAATAATCAAACAAAATTTTAACCTACCTGGCTATGGTTGCAATGGCTGATTGTGCACCTTAAAAACTTTAACAATGACACGTGTGGGCTCCCATGAATTGTTCACAACCATGACAAAAGTTTCATATTTAGCACGAAACATCCAAATATTGAATGAAACAATGCATCCAACACATAAAACAAGAAAAATTATGACATCTTTCTCCTTAGCATGTGTCACAACATTTGAAAAAATATCAATCATTAGTTGGTGATGAGATGAAAACATTACATATGCCCACATTGTTTTAAAACCAACTACTTTAATTGTAAGGATTCTCCAAGGTAACATCCATTTGTAATGTACATGACTAGATCCTCAAGAAATGCTTGTTGGGTTGGGTCTAATAAATGTTGGCCAATTTTGGGTTTTTGACCAAGTTTGGACTTGGGTTTATGTATATTGTGGTCCTAAGAATTATACTCGGTAGGTTTACATAGGTCAAAACCCACCACAAGACTTGACTTGAATCAAGACCCTACCTTAAGAACTAAACTTGAAAGCAATTTGAAAAAAAACCAAGGTTAGGTAAAACCTAGTTTAGAAGTCTTGAGATCCTTTTTACAAGATTCAACTTTGGGTCTAAGGTTTAAGTCATGGAGTGTAATTCCCCAAGTTTGAACTTTCCACCTCCTTCATAAAGGGAATTGTCCCAACTATTAGGTCAACAATTATTTTTATAAGGTGCCATTATTTCTTGTTTGCTTAAAATTGAATGGAAAATTCTTACCATATTATAAATGGGGCTATTAAACTAGCTTGTTTAGTTGAGATTGTTTTCTTTAAAATGTAATTCTTCCTTATGATTAACTTTTTTTTCATTATTATTTTTGGGTTGTTCTGATGTTGTTAGAATTGTAGGGCTTTAAGTTGGGTTTAGGTAAGGTTTCAAGTATGGTCTAAGGTAGGGTCTAGATAGGGTTTTACATCTAGGTTTTGGAAAACACAACTTACCTTGGAGTTGGGAAGAAAATTGAAATTTATGTTGCAAAAAACATAGTGGATCTCAAGCATAACCATGGGCCTTTATCAACTTCCAAAATTGAAGCAAATAACAAAATTAAAAAATCGCAAGCACCACTAAGAAGAAAGACCAAGGAAATAATCCACCAAAATGAAATCAAAGATCACAAGCACCAACAAGAATCCAAGACTAAGGAAATGAATATAATGAAATAAAAAGGAAAGAATAAGCAAGATAATAAACACAACAAAAACATGAAATGAAAAAGATAGAGGAAAGGGGGAGGAAAAAGAAAGAGGAAAGCTTCAAGGAGAGTAGAGAGGAAAATTCAAAAGCTCCAAGGATGGCCAATGATTAATTCAAAGTGCCAAGATAGAAAACCTTAAACCCTAAAAAAACTTTGAATTGGGTGATGAAAACAAAAAATGTTGGTGCTAGTTACATACAATGTTGTGTGGGTATATCATTTACTCAGATATACTTGCTAGGTACAAATAAGGTATCTTATTTATCCCTCCTTATTTTCTTAAAACCAATATACCCTAATCAAATGCATACCCAAGGATATATAAAATTGAAAAAATATACTTGTTTCATAACCCGATATATTTTAAAAATACCCACACTCAAAGTTGGGTAAATCTCATTAGGGTAAATCCCACCTTAACTCTAAAATCAACACCACGAATATGTGTGATCATTGTGCAAGGTGTCCAATATTGAGAAATAGGGTCTCTTGATGACTTTAGGGATGTTGAAATAAATTTCTTAAATTAGATTGAAGAGGAATTTGAAAACCAATTAGATTACTATGTTGATGTTTTGAGCTTGATAATATGGCATATTTTGATATTTAAATTTGCATTTATGTTTAATAGGGCAAATTGCATGTTGTCTAATCTAAATTCAATGGCCTTTAATTTTATGTATCTTTAGGAATAAAAAATAAAAATAATTCTATAAAATTTTATTATTGTAATTTGACATCACATCTGTGCATTGTCTCACTAGATTTAGGCTTATGAAAGTTATCTAAATAAGTTTCAAAATGTGAAAAAAATAATTCTCAAATTTTTATTGAATAAGATAAAATTATTTACCCTTTTTTAAAACCCTAACCAGGGGTATATGATAGAGAGGGCACCGAGACCCTACCCATGTACCCAAAATGATAAAATTTGTCTACCCAAACCCTACCCTAATGAGTAAATTTTTTTTTCATAATAACCCATTGGGTAAATAAATTGAAAATTTTATATATACCCTTACCTTAGGCTATATCAAAAAAAATGTATACCCGCACAACACTGGTCCATATCTTGGCAGCAAAATGAGAGCTTGGATCTGAACTTGGTTTAGGGATAAGAGTTAATTTGGCAACCTGGTCACATTTCAATCCCATGATGGTTGCTCTATCATTGCCAATGAGGTTGAAAGCAATGTAGTCATAATATGACTGGAAATCATCTTTGTACAAACCAGATTGGTTTTGCTATACAGGCCCTCTGAAAAATTTTCAGACTAGAGAGACACAATTGATATTGAGAAAATTTTGACATTTCCATATCATGGTGCTATTTCATTATTGGTGTGTGGTGTTGTTATATTGGTATCACTAGCAAGAATTTTTTTAGAAATTTATCATACCCAGGTATAATGAGTACCAATCTGGTCTCGAAAAAAAACAATTTGAAATTGATATTGTTTGTACAAAGTGGTTATAAATCATTGAATGCAGGTGTTTAAATGTGTGCATGCAACACAATAGCCAGCCACCCATGTTTGTAACATGGTTGGAAATTTGAAAACTAAGATAGATTGGTACTCGCACAACAAATGAAGTCCAACCCCTTTCAAGGAACAAATTGCATGTGCTTTCTTTTGTTCTCTTGTGAAAGAAGAAGAGTACATGATCAGGAGCTAGAAAACAAAATTTGAAGCAAAAGAACTGCAATAAAGTTTTTCACAATCCATGATGTTCACAACAGAAGGACAACAAGGCAATCTTTGTTGATGGAAATTCAGCACTGTATAATGGGCTCCCAGCAAATTGGTGGCTTCAGAGAAGTCTGGCTGATTGTCATGCTGAAATTCAGCATAGATTTTAGGCAGCATTGTAACATGATAGTAAGCTGTTGGTACTCTGGACTGCCAGCAAAAAATGCAATTTGTTTGAGAGAGACTGGATATTGCTGTTGCAGTTGCAAGAATACTATGGGTGCAACAAGCAAGCATAAACACTGGAAGAACTTGCACAAAATTCTGACCACATTATAGTACCAAAGACAACCCTGATCATGGTTTCCAGGAAACACAACAGGTCTGTTTGAGGTGCAAATGTATCTTTTGTTTACACTGATATAGCAAAACCAGGCATTAAAAATTGAGCTAAAAGAACAGGGACAATCACATTCAATATTCTCTTCATTCGTACTTGTCACTGGTATATGCTGCTGCTGCACAAAGCGTGGATGCATACCCAAATGTATATTGAACAGATAGGGGTCTGCGAGATGAAATCAATCCCCCCCATTATTCAGATCTCCACAATATCAGAAGTTAAAGAAGAGCATCTGTACAATAATACTTCCCAGAAGTGAGTGATGTTGCTGCATGTTTTGTCAAGCAGCTCAACAAAACCTGGTGCCTATGTATTGCTTCCTTCCCCAGGATACCCCTGTATGGAAGGCAAATGAATAGTGCCGCTGATGACAGATGAATACACTCCAAAATTCGATAAATGAATAAAAGGGCTATCTTCCCATGGACATTGGAAGTTAATACCACAGCCTTGGAAGTAGAATCAATCATCAGGGCAGACTTGCTAACTTGGCTGGACTAAAGAGTACCAAGCCACTCACAGTGGCACTACTAAGCCCTGAACTTGATCGTTGCAGCAATCAATCAAACTCTCAGAAGGTAAGGTTCTAGCTCATAATTCAGTTCCTCCCTAGACTGGGTCCGTCGATTTTGTAGTTTTGGGGGGCCCACTTGCTGCAGTCTTCGATCTGGAGTCTTGGCCCCAACTGGAGTGGATGCCGCCATCATCTGTACCCCTTCCCACTCCACAGCTGGTCGAACAGGCCAGCCTAACCCAAAGGTCTCATTATAAGAAGCAGGCTGTGGACTCTGTGGCATCTTTACTCCACCCTCTCCTGTGCAGGCATCCCTTATTGTCAGTTACAATTATGGGTGCAGCAACAGCTGAAGACCAAGGAGGCTATATGTCTAGTCCTCTATGTGCAATGCAAGAGTAACAATCTCCAGCTTGGTAAACAAACTCAAGAGATTTCCAGCAAGTATTGTTAAGTATAAAACAGGAGATGCACTGTGAAATGACATCCAGCAAAAGCTGCATCCTGCACATGTTGAGAGGGATGAAACAAGATGCTCACCATGGGGAAGAGCACTGCTTGTAGGGCTGCTGCTCAGACGGCTTTGTTGACGCAGAAGCAGAGGCATCCATTTAGAGCTGGATTGAGATGGATTAAAAAGAGGCAAGTACCCACGACGTCTTAGCTGTGTCTGTCTGTGTTGGACTAATGAAACACTGATGAGCATGACCAGCAGCAGCAACACCACTCCCAGGGCAAGGGCTACATGGAAGTTTGTAAGTGAAGCCCATCCGTCTGTTCTGACATTGTTGTAAGTGAGGGCTCCTGCTTCCCAAAGTGCAGCACCCAAAGTCCAAGCAAAGTCGCCTGACCCAATCACAACTTGGTCATCATTCAGATGCAGGCCTTGTCGAAGTAGTGAAACCACATAAGGTGCACGGAAGCAGTAGTGATGGATGGATGGTTGTGGCTCAACACTTGCCTCAGCATCCTTCCAAGGTAGCTTACAAAACTCCTCTCCTTTCTGTAGCAGTTCATTGAGCGAGGCATCTGCCGATAGCCCAAAAAACTTGTACACAACAAAAAACCCTGCCAGCCCATAGAATGTACCCTGAGGGAGTGGCTGGTGCTTGCCAAGTGCACAGGGGGTCACTTTGCATGTGCCATTGTGAGAGTGATTGACGACTTCATCAGCCAGTGCTCTGCAGGCCACCGAATTTGGAGCTCCCTTCAACATCACTTGAGCACCACTGGCTATGTCAGTGCTGGGACTGATTGGTGCTGGCCCTCTGCCTGACAAAGGTGGCAACATGCAATGTGTGGAGCACATATATGGTTGACTGTAACCTTCTTGCAGACATGGATGCTTCACCTCAATGTGGTTATCAGCTGCTTTCCTATTCTTTGTGCCAAGCTCTTGAAGCAGCAGTTGGGCTACTGACTTCTCAAAGGCATCATTGAGACCAAATCCAGCATGTGACATGGCATACAGGTGGTGATTTGTGAACCCAACCGTCAAATTCACGCCATGGTCTCCCTGCTCTAGTATTTCTGTGGATTCAAAGGTTACCTGCAGTGATGAGCCTCCTAAGTCTAGGGCTCCAAAGGTTGGCAGCTTTGGAATATGACCTAATCTGCCAGAGTTGTAGTTCAGAGCAATCCATCCGTAAAAAGCCTCTTCGACCCCTTTTATGACCTTCACAGATGACCTCCTGCACACAAATGGAAACTTTTTGAGCACCAACCAGGACTCATCAAGAATCCAGTCTGACTGTTCCTTTGGCAACCTTCGAAGCCCAGCAGTTGCTAGAAGAAAAACCTGTGTGTTCCTATGGGCATACTTGGGGATCTGCTTTCCTGCAAAATTGAGTAATGGCACAAGCACATCCTTTATGGCTGTAGCATTGTGAAACAATTTGTCCAAGCCCGGTTCTCTCTCCACTCGTTTATACAAGCGCTGCTGTCCATGTAAGGGGGGTGCATTCATGTTGTCCTCGTAGGTTGGATTCACCATCACAGGAAGAGGCTCAGTAAGAGAATGTGCCCACCCATATACATGCACGCGTGTACTGGTACTTCCACCATCAAGTACAATGGCAAATTGCAGTTCCTCTTGCTGGAGAAAGAGAGAGCCCATAAGAAACCCCAGATACAGCAGAACCACTGCTAGCCCAGCCAAAGCAGCAAATGTCACACCTTTTGACCACCACCGAGGGCTGGATGGTGGGCTTCCAGGATACACATAGCCTCCTCCTCCTCCCCCTTTATTAATTTTGCCAGGTTTGGGAGCTTTGGAAAACTTGGGTGGTCCATCTCGGATTACTACCGGCAAAGAGGAAGATCCACCTGTTGTTGCTGGGTCTGCAACTGTCTGTGATGAGCTTTCTTCACTGGCAACCTTCCAGTAAGTTGCAAACGTTGGAACAGAGAAGGAGCCTCGCAAGCCGATATCCCCTCTGTAACGGCTGGCTCTTGTTGCAGGTGTTGTTGTGCTGATTAGCTGGGGTTGAGTTGCTCTGGGCTGAGATGATGCAGCTGATGATGCACATTGCTCAGCATTATTGGCATTATTATTACCACTTCCTGCACCCATAGCAGTCTGAAAAAAACTCCAGGAGCGTGTTCCACACGCTGGTTTCTGCAAGTTGAGGACACGCCCATTGCCTGGTTCGGCCTGCCTTGTGAAGACCATAAAACCCATTAGATGATATGATATTCTCCTTGTAGTTTTGGTTTCTCTTTTTGTCTCTATCATCCTACATTTCCTCTTGTGGCACATAAGAAGGACAGTGATTATGATACCCCGCATAAATGTCTGAATGAAAGAAACATCATTCTTCCACAAACAATCTGATTGACTACTGCAAGTTCATTGACATCACCAAACCATAAAAGAATAGAAACTTAGTTAGCGTCTCTGCTTGCAAGCAGAAATCTGATGAGCAAAGCTTGAGAACAAACATCATCACAGTAGAAGAAGCAAGTGTGGGTTTTCCAATAGGTACCTGAAATGGCCTTGTTTTTCAGCTCAGCTGCTGGCACAGAAATTCACTGCAAAACTGTTGCTGCTGCTTCTCCAACTTAGAGTCACTGTTAGAGAGCCAAAAGCAAAAGAAGTCACAAAAGGACGAAATTCTCAGACCACCTCACCACCACCTCTGCAGTGTAGAAAACGACCTAATCCCCATAAAAAATCCATACTATTCTTGTGTGCAAAAAACCCCCCAAAAACAGGAAAAAAAACAGAAGAACCGGATCTAGTACAAAGAAGAAGAAGAGAACCCATCAAATCCCCACACACCCAAGTTTGTACAGATGAGTTAGATCTGAACAAAAAAGGGACATCACCCATCACCCCAACTTCTGAGACACTCCATGGACACACAAAAAAAAGAACTAAAAAGGTAGAGAAAAAATGCAAGCAAAAGGCAAGCAAGCAAGAAAGAAAGAAAGGTACCCACAACGCTGAAACTGGATCTGAAGCTCCTCCAGAAGAAGCAGGAGCAGCACCAGCAAGCAACAGCAGCACTCATTTCTTCTGGTCCTGAAGACTAGCAGAGTGGTAACGGCAGTCCCTTGAGCAACAGCATCATCATCCCTACACAAAGACAAAAGTTTGCCAACTTTCTTTTTCACAGCAGCTCTGAAAAAAATTTGTGTCCAGATTTGTGTCCAACTATTGGCTATTGTCTGTTCTGGACCTTGCAGGAGCTTAGTTGGTGAGAGTGGATGGAGAGGAATCCACCAAGAGAGAGGCAATGTGGCAACAATCAAGCAAACAAGAAACAAACACGAGAGAGAGAGAGAGAGAGAGAGAGAGAGAGCTTGCTTTGCTTTGTGTTTGTTGTTGTCCATGCTTTGCTTTGCTTTGCTTTTGTGGCTTTGTTGTTGTTGTTGTTGTGGTGACCGTTTTTTGTGCTTTGCTTTTGCTTTGTTTTGCATCAAGTTTTTTATTCAAAAGAAACCAAGAGTTCCCAAGATGTTCTCATCCTGTTCTCAAAATGTTCCCTAAGTTCCCAAGGCGTTCTTATCCTGTTCCCAAAATGTTCCATACGTTCCCAATATGTTCTCATCCTGTTCTCAAAACGTTCCCAACGTTCCCAATGCGTTCACAAAGATGATCTCATATTGTTTGGCCTGTAATTTCGTTTTTGTCTAGTTTAGCAAAAACATCATCGAATATTTAATTAATTAATTATGGAAAATTTTCATTTCAATAAATAGAATATTTCTAAATAATGACTATTATTATTTTTCACAATATTTTTTTAATTTTTTGGAAGCAATAATTTTTGCAAAATTTTCAACATTTCTGAAAATAATATAATTAGTGTTGTCGAATTGAATTCGGCCAACGTACTCGGGGTAATCAGTATGGATGGTCAGGTCAGTTCCAAAATGGGCAAGTGTTGAAATCAATTAATTTTCAGCTATTGACCATTTCCTCAATTAAATTAGAGTTTTGAAAATTTCACACATGGGGTCAGGGGAAGCTTCATTCTTCCTTTACAATATATAATATATATATGGTTTTTGTGTTTATTATGTTGTCATTGTTAATTTCATTTGAACAAATTTGGTTTTGTTTTGTTGAGATAGTTGCAAGTCAAGCTAAGGATGACTTTTATTGCAATTGATGCACAATGGACATGTTTCTCTCTTTAATCATATCGATTTTGGGGTGTTTTTGAATTAGTAGTAGGTTGACAATGTTTTCATTGATGGTTAACTTGATGTGAAGAACGAAAGGCATTGGAAATCCTTTCTCTATTTGAAAATGCGTCGTTGACATGAACGAGTGAGGGTTTTTTTTTATTAAGCTAGACATTTTTTCAAGTGTTCCTCTCCTCTCCTTATATGATATGCTTCTCGCAATAGAAAGATTCGAGTAGTTGATTTGTTCTCATTATTCCTCTAACGGTCTACCTTCTTTGAAGGAATTTTTGATTTGCTAGGACTTGGGGTCCTTTCATCTTGTACCTTTCTTTCCCCCTTTGTTGAGTGCTTTGTTTTATTGATGATTGGTAGGTTTTCATCAAATTTTTCATCATTATGGCTATCCATAATAAGAGCTACCATTCAAGACTTTTAAAAGAGAAAAAACTATTTCTTATAATCATATCTTGAAATTTCCATTCAAGATTCAAGAATAGAGAGAGCTATAATCTTAAATTTGGACCAAAAAAATCTGCATTACTTTTTAATTGTAATTTTTTTTCCTCCTTTTGTGAAAGGTTCACCATAGGCAACATGGACCAATTTTCACATTTACATTGCTTCAATATGAAACCTTTAAAACATTCATTGGATTCCAAATGTTTATACAATTCATCAAAATTCCCATGAAATTTTTTTCATTGAATTTTCAATGAATTTCCTCAACATCTAACAAGAAGGTAGGGGGATTACTTTCCTTCTCAATTAACTACTTGATAATCTACATCAAGAAATCGATAGTTAAGGGTTTGGGCATGGTTTGGAAATGTGATTGTGCAGGGTGAAAATTCCTTAATTTTAATTTGCATGCAAAAAAAAGGGGATTTTTGTTTGCACAATTAACCCCATCACAAATTCACCCACTACTTGTGAAGGTAATAATATATAGAGGAAATTTCAAAACCCACAACCACAATTTAGTTCAATGAATATTGTGATATTATCACGAATACTTAAAATGTCACTAAAGTAATTGTTCAATTGTGTGGAGTTAAGCTATTTAATTCCAATATTCCATCAACAACCCCAATTGAGTTGACCTTCTAAACAACTACAATAAGTTAAAGGAGTGTCTAGATTTTCCCTAATTTAATACAACTTTGAAGCTCAATGGTTGGGGTTTTAGTTGAGAATAAAGCTTGGAGGGCTATTAGAATAGGGAAAAGCTATACCATGCCAAAAACAAGCTGACAAAAGAATTGAAGGCAAAAATTGCCTATATTTGGACCTTTATATTGTGTACAATTTCAATTTTCTAGCACTTATTTATGCCACATTCTTTATTCGTGTATAATTTGGGTTGCACTAGCCATTATCACTAGTAAGGGATAAATCAAACTTGTAGTGTAAATGATGGCTATTTTCCATCTCCAAAGTACAACAATAAAACCTAATCAAAGGTGCCCATCATCACAACACAAACTCTAGGGGGGAAAAAGTAGTTTGTAAAACTCAAAGTTGCAATTCATGAGGAGAGGAGAGACATTGCTATGCTCTCCTCACATGATACTTGTTGACTCCTACATTTTGGTGGCATGTGTCTTTGGACCTTTTTATGTGAAATGAGCCCAAGACTTTGTATGACACTTGTAAAGAGCTTTTTGTCATGTATTTCCTTTCAGATGTTTCACTTGCCTTTTGAGGAAGTTGCACAAACTTCACTTTACCACTAACTTAAAAGCTCCTTTTTTTTTTCCTCATTTTTTTTTCTTTTTTTGGCTCTCCAAAGTGGTGAAGTTTGAGACTCCAAAGTGCCCTTTTGGCCATCTAATTTTGGTGTGGGTTGGGTTGGGTTGGGTTAGTTCTCCTAGAGTGGTCCCTTAAACTTTTCCTTCTTCTTCTTCTTGCTAAAGTGCAATTTCATGCCATCAACAAGTCTTGGAAATTTGGGAAAATGGCTCCCAAAAATGGCTTCATTGAGATCTTTGACAACATCATAATGCCTCAAATTTCATCATCATTCTTGTATTTTGCAATTTCACTCCCTAGGGTTTGATATTTTAATTAGGAAGTAACTTAAGGAGTCCACCCACTCTTCACATTATTTTGCTCTTGGAATCTCTTTTTTTTTTACCTACTTTGGTGCTGTTTGTTGGTGGTATGTGCTGGCCACTTGCTTTTGAAGTGAGTAGGTGACTTGCCCCCCAATTCTTGCAACCAAAGAGATGAAACAAAACACCTTAAAAAAACCTACACATCCACATGTCCTTTGCAAAATGAATTTTGTCTGTGGAATATGTTTCACACTCAACTCTCAATTAGGTTTAAATTTTTTTATACAAGTTTTGTGGCATCTTTTGTTTGACAACCAAACTTGGACAAATAATTTTAAACTAGATTTTGACAATTTTGGTTTGAAAATTTGAAAATCCACAAACTTTTGCATGCTCCTATCTATCATACCCAAACCCAATTGTATGTGCTAGTACAATTGACCTAAGATTATAATATGGGTGCCATATTTTTGCATGATTTGTGGAAAAAACATTATATTTTTGGTTTGGCATGAAAGTACCCACTAGTATACAACCATAAGTTGTTCAACAATAGCTCAAAAGATAGGTTAAAAATGTAGTTTGAGCCATGAGATGTGCAAAATAAGAGGGTGTAAAGAATCAAGCCTAAATTCCCTCTTTTTGTTTGACCTAGGAAGGTGGTGGATCTTTAATCTCAATTATCACAAAGAAAATAATATAATAATAATTGGTGCACACAACTTCCCCCAATACCACAAACCTAAATTGGGTACCTCCAATTATTCATAGAAATGACACAACAACACAAGTTACAACCATAGCTAGATATAATTTCCAAAAAGAGGGCTTAGTTTTCCCCTTTTGTTTTAAATTCCACATTCAATACTTTAAACTATCACAAGTGCAAATGAATTTACTAAATAAATAAAATCTAAAAAAAATCCTATAAATGTTGTATATTAAATTATTTGGAAAAATTTCAACTATTTTTACTGCATTTTTTTAACAAATCAAGCAAACCCAGATTTTCCGCATTCTATAGATGATTCCAAATTGTCAACTCTTGTGGGTGTAGTAGCTTGCCCTTGGAAACATGCAAAAGGAAATTTGGTTGATTGGGGGGTCTCATGCACAACATTGTGCATGCCTTTTGGACATGAGGTCTTTTGAGAACTTCTACCACATAAGTGAGGGGAGATGCTAAAACTCACAACTCCCCATTCATTCTATTGACATAAAATATCAATTTTTTTGGGGATTCCCAAAGCCCCGGAGTTTCAATGAGTGTTGTTGGGAGTTGACCACCAACTTCACTTCACATCCAACCCACTCACTACATATGACAAAACCAAAACCAAATAGGGTAAAGTTTGCTTCAATGGCTTCCATGAAAAGTTACTAAGTTTTGGGGAATGATGGGTGTTCTTGACCCAAATTTGGGTTGATAAAAAAAATAAAATTGTTGGGTTGTTTATAGGTTTCCCAATTATAAAGTACTTAGGTTTGATTTGGTTATAGGGGTTGTTGAAACAAAAAACCCTAAAACCCTAAACCCATGGTTGGTTAATTTGTGCTTGTTGATTCCAACCAACACCAATAGAAACCCTAAAATTAGAGGAGGCACTTGTCTAACATTAGTGAAGACAGTTGTCTGAAGCTCCATGACATCTTATTGGATGATGTATGTGACCAAGCACCATCCATAAGAGACCTGTTCTGAACCACAACTGAGTTACCATGGTTCCACCTTGGTGACCTATCTTATAAACCCTCCTACCTTCGACCTCATAATACCTGGGTAACTAGGTAACTGAGTAAGGATCATAGATAAGTAGGTAGGTAATATAAGTGGCTACTAGGTATGGAGGTAGGACACTTGGTGGCTACTTACTAGGTAGTAGGTAGATGCATGTGGATGGTTAGTACATAAGCTAACCATGGATGATTAGTTTAGCTATGGGAATGGATTACAATGAAAATGTGTTTTCTGTTCACATACCATCCATCCTGAATGGTGCATTTGTGGATGGTGGTTTTGGGTGGCCCTTCTTTCTACTCACCACTTTCAGGTTTAGTAAGTTGATTGGAGGAAGCAACAAATTCCAAAGCTCTCCCTACTAGGCAAAATGGAATGTGTTGGGAAAAGCCCCAGGGTGGGAGCATTATTCCCCAACCAAGGGGAGCCTATGAGGAGGAGGTGGTAGCCAAGAATGGCCATGCATTTCATTTCCCAAACATCCCCCTATGTGTGGGCTTTACCCATTGCATGAAGCATGAAGCAAATGTCATCATGGTTCATTAGATCAAGAGGCATATATATGGGTAGGGTTCTCATGCCTATTCCTCAAGAGGGAGAGGGATTTTACACCTATGAGTAGGCATAGTTTCCCTCTCACTCTTAAAGAAATCCAAGAGATATTCATGGATATATATATATATATATATATGGTGCCCTCCAATTATACTTAGGAAATTTATCCAAGCCCTTTACATGAGAGGTGAGGGATAAAAAAAAAGGCAAAGGAAAGTGTTTGCTTGTAGGTAAACAACCCATTTCATGCACTCATTTGTGTTCTTTGTTGGTGGGTGGAAATTTGAAGTTCATCATGTTGGGACAATTCTATTTGGTCCATCACAACAAAAGGGCACGGTGGGGCAAGGGGTCAAAACTTGGGTTGTGAACTTTGTTGTGGGCCAAAAGAATAAGTGATTCAAGTGGCGTTCATCCAAGGTGACCAATCATGATCACATGGTGTAGGTTGCCAAAACTCAGTAAAACTTCAACGGACTACACAATCAGCAAGAGCACACATGTTACCATGAATAGTTCACACTTGTGAGCATCCAGACTATTCATGTATGCTCAAGCTTGTTATTGGACAATAATCCATTGTATGGAGTGCCAAGCTTATGGGTTACGGAACATAAAAGAGCATCAGTTACAAGGTTTAGATGACCACCCAATTGTGAGCATGCTAAAAATAATAATTGGAAGTATGAAAATATTAGAAGGCAGCAAGATACATGATATAACTTGAGCAAAAGGTCTGGTAGCCGCCTTCATTATAGGCATCTACTTGGAGCTTGGAGTACTCCATCAAAAAAGAAAAGACTACTAGATTCTCCTGTTATATTCCTGGACCATTTCCCTTCTATTATTAGCATTAACATCTGTGTCTACTCATGAATTTCTGACACATGGGTATCTAAAATTGTGAGCTTGTGTCATTGTAGCAAAGTCCCAGGTACTTATGTTGTTGATTCTATTGATTAGTTGTGGTGTGCATCCCAAAATTCTATTTTATTTTATTTTATTTTATTTCCAATGAGCCACTTTAATTGGCCCATTACAAAGAAATTTTTGAAAATTTGGCCTATCTAGAATATTACACTCCCTTCATAGAGAAAACCAAGTGGTTCCTTTCGCCCACTTACATAGCTTATGAAAGTTCAACTTTGGGCAAAGCTTATGGGATAAAATCCTAGTCCTATTAAGAACATAGTCTGGAATGCATGCATTGGGAACTTGGTGAACATATTGGGAACTCATTGAAAACATGTTGTGAGCATTGAAAAATTGGGGAACATGTTGGGAACTTCATGTGACACACATTTAGAACTCAATGAGAATTCATTTAAAAATCAAAATCCAAAAATTCCAACCCACCCAATTCACACAACCCTTTTTGTGCATACCTACTCTCTAGCTCCTCCCAGTGAAAAAAAGAAAAATCTCCAATCCCATATAATAGACCTATTTCCTAAAGATAATCATCAATGCAATTGAATGTATTATAGTGAGATGGAGGAGCATTCCATGTCTTGAGAGTCCCAAATCAGATCAAAATGTGAAGGAATATGCACATCACATATTTCAATCATGCACACAAGACAAACACACCTCAAGGTTTTTTCATGAGGACACAAGTACAAGATTCGAGTACAAAAGCCAACATTTGCCGTACAAACAACCAAACAAAATTAAAGTATGGAACAATGGGTTTTATGAATGAAACAATCATAGATAGCATTCTAAAGTGTTGTAGTTGGCAAAGGCCTTACTACAGTTGTAATCTCAAAGGGACCAACCCTTCACAACACTTGATCTATGCTTTTTTATCATTATCATGAGAGAGTGATCACAAAAAGAGGTATTATTACATGTGCATGCAAGATGAGGCCTTTATAGTACAAAATGTACTAAAAGGAGGAACATCCAAACCACTAGAAATTGACTCAACATTGGGCCTCAAAAATGCCCCTTCTTAAGAGAGTAGGCACCTATTCTATGTACTAAAACCTCAAAATAGAGTCGAATATGAACCATACCATTCTTTTTTTTGTGCTCGAGATTTCATAGATTACTAGTGTCAATAAAATTGATTAGTAATGAGAACCCAAGTAGACTAAAAGTTGTGATGATTGTTGTGGATGGGACAATGCAAATGCAAAGAGAGAAGATGCACATCAATCCGTAGAAGATGAATGTGAATAGGAGATGAAAAACATATACCTGCATGAATGCAATATCTACACTGAATGCAATAGGAAATGAAAAATTAATTGAACATAATCTAATTAACTACTATGTTACAAGAGCTTGTGCTTGCAACAAGTTGTGTTTATATCCTGACATTCTCATGTTCCTTTTTGCATCATTGGGTAATGAATTGTAATGAACCAAGGTATCCCATGAGTTTAAATTAAAGTAATCCTTGTTACATTTCAAGGATTTGATGAAGTAAAAGGGTTGATAATATGAATGTTGACATAGTTGTTTTAGCATATGATATTCATGATTCAACCAATGTAAGTTGTCATTGATGGAACAAATGGGTTGTAGGCAAGCACTTGAGCTTTGCAAAGATCCTCCCTTCAACATTAATTTTTGAATGTTTTTTCATCTATGGTTGCACTAAGACATCTAGTAAATCTGAAAATCCACCTAAAGTTTCTTGGACACCAACTTTCAAACTAATTTTGAGATTTTCCCACACACAAAATTCCAAAGCTCATATTTGAGGATAGATTTTGTGTATACCATTTTGTTAACTATTGCATGTAAGAATTCTGTGTTTGATGTGTGATGAAATGTGGCATTTTTGTTTTATCAACTTTTTTGCCCAATAATCAAAACTTCATAAGAGATGCCATTGCAAAACTCATATATATACATAAACTTTGAAATACAAGTAATGAGAAATTTTCTCACAAGATTTGAGATAATTAGATCATGCAAGTCACATGTCATGTTAAAAATTGGTATTGGTTACAAAAAATTTCCAATAATTGAACCATTAACACAATGTTTTTTCCCAAATATCCTGTCTTTTGCAACAAGCTCAAATTAGATAGAACACCTATTGAAGATCACAAATAGTTGCAAAAAAAATGAGTAAAGCTAATTTGAGTGAATCACATATTGGAGGAAAAAAAAAAAATTTCCAAGGAAGAAATGTCTTCCATTTGTGAGCTACCAATTTGATACCAAATGTTAAGCAAAATAGATCCAATCAACATAACATCATCTACAATAACAATCTTGTAAGGTAATTGACTTGAAGAGTTTTCCCATGAAATTTTTTGCCACAACAATATTACAAAACTAGCCTAATTGGTGAATCTCTTGGTCAAGCAAAGCTCAATTTTCATTGCCATAATTGTGAAGGTTTCAAAGACCCATTATCAATTCGTTTTTGATGTGCTTGTAACCCATTTGCAAATGCTTTCAAAAGTTGAAGGCCCCTTGGTTTGATTTTGATACCAATATCTCAAAAGACAATTAAAAAAACAACTATGTACAACAAATTTTGTCAACAAAATATGGTCCCGACTCTTTGTTTTTTGCTCTTTTTTTAAATCCCTTTTGTCAATGAAAGCCATCATGAAACCAAAAAAATCTTCTTGCAAGATTGCATAACATTTTACACACCAACTTTTTGGATCAAATATTGTCCCACACGATTTGAATCAAGTTGATCAAGTACATTAAAATGTCATACTAAAAGGGTTTGCATCTATGCTTATGATGATATTGATTTGGGAATGAGTAGTAATCTTTTTCCCATTGTATGCACAATAACTCTCCTTCAACAATGCCCTTATACAAATTTCCTATTCTTGACTAAATTTGGAGTTTGAGATGAAGTGAATCACTACATGAAGTGGAAAATAGGGTGTCAATCTTAACCTACCATTGGTTACTACTTGGTTGACCCTTTGAGTTAAAATTTTTTTTGTTGTGTCATAAGTATTCTTTGAAATTTCTTTCAAGGATTTTTTTTTGCCAAAAACCCAATTCATTCCCAACACGATTTCAGCAAGCTATTTCATGTTTGGATCATCCACAAGTAATGGCTATATTCGGTAACAAGTTCCCTAATCAGGTGCCAATGCAGACATGACAGTTGATGAAAGAAAATTGACTACTGAAAGTACCTTGTGATCATTTTGCCGTTGCATACAACACCTTGAACAAGTTGCAAAAGACAATTTTTCTTCTAGTGTTTTGCCCCAATCCACATGTATGTGCAAGCCTCCATTTCGTTGCAGTGAAGACAGCACACTTGCACTATGCAAGTGAAAAATGCATAATGTCAAATCTCAATCAGCAACATCTGCATCACTTTCACACATACAAGCCTCCTCCCCAAGAACACAACATATGATAATACAAACTCTAAAAGCACATCATTAAACATGATAGTGGGGAAGTCAAAGTTGAAGAAATAGCGATGTAACTATTGTGACTCTCAAGCTTGTATGGTACAGTATCTGCCTTTGTGTCCATGTTTTATTGTCAGTTCTCCTTGTGACAGCGAACCCAACAATGCAGCTGGAAGAAGAAGGGGCATCGTGCTTGCAAGTTGAGCTCCACCCACTGAGACTTCCCCACTTATAATGGGATCCAAAACAAGTTCTTTGAATTGGCAGGTGGCGGTTTGCTGATCAGTGAAGCACATACATTGTGAAAGACAATTGTGGCAAATATTTATTTACCTCAACTCTCCTTGATCTTGTCACCCCTTTCATGACTTTGAAGTAGTGTTGTTTGGTCATTTTGTGATCAAAGTAGCAATCACCCATAGGAAGATTTAGCTAAATTTGGTTATAATTGAGATATGAAAGTAAACCAGTGCATGCTTCTCACCAAAGCACAGCTCTGAGAAATGAATCAATGCCTCCAACTGGCAATCTAGATGAAGCTCATGAACACACTTTTTTTGAGCCATGATGATTATGGATTTGAAACTCAAGCTTCAAAGGAAAACCTGGAGAGGTGGGGAGATACAAAGGGTGACTCCTGCAATGATGAGAGACACTCCAATCACTGTTTCTAGCCTCCTCATCTTCTCTCCAAGAGCAGCACCGGCTACGGCCGTGACTGCAAAGGTGGTTGCGTTGGTGACTGGAACTGCCAGAGTGATAGGGCTGTCCCCAAGCTTGATTACAAACAGAACTGACATGGAGAGATTCAAAAGAAAGGGCAGAGAATACTCCCATACGCAAAGCAGCTGTATCCATTCCTGCAAAATGCTCCAAACAAAGGTAGGTAGAGTTTTCTTAGAGCTGCTGGCTTTGTGTTTGGATCCTGCTTGTGCCTTCTGCTTCTTTGCTTCTGCAATCAGAGCTCCTCGTTTTATCAATGCATTTGTAGCTCCCCATACTGTGCCTATTCCCAGCAACCAGGCCACCACTGCCATATCCTTCTTGTCTCCTTACCTCCACAACTTCTACCACCTTCCTGTCTCTGTACTGTGTATGTTGATACAGAAATGGAGACTTGGGGTCTTGGACTACATGCAGCAAGCTTGAGAATACAAAGAGAATTTTGGGGAAACAAATATAGAAAATCTGTGCCAAGAATTTCTGCCACATTTCCAGAAGCAACAGGAAGACTCAATCAGGATGGTTGCTTGCATGGAAGAGACATAGCTAATAGACAGTCAATACTATCCTGATACAAACTGCTATAAAAACAACTCTATACACTTTTAAAGCACATAAATCTCTAGACTCCAAACACTAGAAGCTCTATAGAGAACACAGAGAAAAGTTAAAGTAACAACACTCACACATCTTTATGAGCTTCTGAGCCAGTAACCTCCTCTATAAGATGAGTGATTCCAAGAGCAACCCTAAACCCTAAACAAATCCCACATCCTCATAGCTAGTTGTCATCTTTACCTCCCAATTGCAGAAAGATAATTAATTACACAGATTTCCAGACTGCCAGCAGAGGTGAAACACAATAATAACAGCTGCTGGACGGAAACCGAATGACAGAAACAAACCAGCAAGCCTTTGTTGGTAGAGGAAGTATGAACTGCACTCGGGTGTCTTTCACCTAAACCCTTTCCAAGAGGGTAGGAGATTGAAAATCACAGCACCAGAAGGGTTTTGAGCAACCAAACCAGATTCGCAACAATGGCCAAGGCATATACAGAATATACCTGAGGAACAACATCAGCATGAGAATGCACAGACTGCAGATTTGGACTAAACCCTAAACCATCATTCTGTGAGGAACTCACCTATTGTGCCATTGTCATGCCATGATGCCCTTCGTTATGTCAACCTACAAAAACACTGCAAATCTCCACACGATCACGTGATGAAATCACATTCTGCAACAAAAATCCATACAGCATCAAGGAGAAACATATGGGTCACAGTTACGGCAGGCAAAAGCTCAGATTAGGTTTAGGGTTTTGCACAATGCAAAGTCTTGAGAAAGGGGCAGAAGTAGGAAGAACGTGGGGGTTGAGGATGGTGGAATTGGGAGTGTATGCGAGAGAGTCCACTTCAGCTTATCAGAAGCAAAGAGAGCGAGAGAGAGAGACGCTGGTGAAGTCTTGGGTTGGAAAAAAGAATAGGTGAGAAGAGAATAGGCACAGAAAAACCCTAAACCCTGATTCCCTGTTGGTTATACTAGGATTCCTAGGCTGGTCGCGACATCGCAAGCGAGAATGGAGAGCAGTGCAGGGATTGACGCGTACAGCGATGATGATGACGACGCTGCTGCTGTTGCATCGTCCTCTGATGATGAAGATTCCTTCGCATTTGGAGGTTCGCCGTCCTCCAGCCGTCTTCCGCATCGGAGGGAGATGTCCGAAGCGCGGTGGGATGCAGAGATGGGAATTGCAGAGGTGATGGTTCGGAAAGGAAAGGCTTGGCATTCCACGGGCTTCTCACGAGGTGGTCGCCTTCTCGCCCATGTCGAAGAAGCTATGTAAGTATCCCGAAAAAAAAAGAACTCCCATCACCCACTCCGATCTCCTGGATGTCTCTCTCTGGCCCTCCCCCTTGCGAAGAAAGTCGAGAGTGAAGAGCAATGTCTAAGTTAGTTACAGAAGTTTTTGGGCTGTTGGGTTTCGATTTCTGTGGAACGGAAGCAGAAAGGAAAGGATTGATTGCTCAGCGAGGTTTAGGTTTCTAGGGTTTAAGAGAGGTTTTCTGGGGTTTCTTCTTACAGTTCCAGATCAACAATAACAAACCCATTCCAACAAAGTGTGTGGGGTTTTGTGATCTTTGCAGTTACATGGTGGAGCAAGGTAGCTTGGTGCTGCGAGAGGGGGAGAAGGTGATGCCTTTGGTTGATGCTTACAGCTTGCTTGCATCACAAGCTTATGGCTGCTCCTGGGATGCCTTTCAAACGTATTCTTATCTGAAGAACCTTGGGTACATTGTGGGCCGCTATAATGTACCATGGTCTTTTTCTACAAAGAAGAAGCAACCTCCTCTTCCGACAACTTCAGCAAGCTCTGACATCAAGGAATTACAAACCCAATTTGCAGCAACAGATCTGGCAAACATGGACACAACACTGAAAGAAACGAGTCAAACTTCATCAAAGAGTTCAGAGTCTGAACAGCTCAAATGGCAAGATGAAGATGAACCTTGTGAGTCAAGGTTTTTTGCTTGTCAACTTTCCCATGGCAACAATGTGAGAAGCTCTTTATTGCATGGTTCTTTGGGAGTGTTTTGTGAACTTTTGTCTTTTACATTCATGGACTGCAGAGGATGGCATTGTCTTGTGTCCTGGCAAATTGTTGATCATGGTGTCTTCAACTCCTCCTCACTCTGGGCTTGCTGTTGCCTCTTGGAAACAGACATATTCTGCTTGCCATAACAAAGACAACATGCAAAGATATTGTGAACATTCTGATGACATGATCTGCTTTTGGCTATTGATTGTGATTTCCAGACAACACAGGAATGCCAACAAGTGGCAGTGAAATCCAGAATGCTAGCAGTGTGCAAGAGGTGATGAAGCAGGAGCTCTCACTGATGTATGATGTGCATCTTCCCAATAGCCACTTCAAAAAGACAGCTCCAGGGCTTCCGGTGTTTTGCTTGTGTATCACAAGGTCTTGCTTCTTCTCTGTGGTTGCTTGTGTTCTCTGAGTTTTTGCCTGATAAAATGGTATCATCATCTTCTTGGGCTGGTGATTTGAAACTGATTTTGAGAATGTTGTATTTTGCATGCAGTGATCGTCCACCCAAATTTGCTGAGGTACAAGCACTGGTGCAGAGCTGCAGAGGCAGACCTGTGAAGTTTGCAGCAGTAGATTGTGGTCATGTGTCCATCTTCTCATTTGACACCGTTACCCTCCCCATGTTACCAGACTGGGAAGCCTCTAGTTGTCGATGATACCAAGCAAACATGTGTGGACTCAAAACAATCATGTGAGAATTGTTTGTGGTTGAGGCCAATACAGATTTCAAAGTGTGATGTATCAGAGACAAATGCTCCAAGAGTGCAGCATATGTTTCAGAGAAGAAAACAGTTTTGTATTTGAAGTATTATGTGACCAACATAAAGACTGCTCACATGCACTGCAGCTGCCAGGTCCAGCAGAGTCACATCATGTGGTGTTTTTCTCTAATGAAATCCACATCCGATTCAGAGTAGACTTGACTTTGTTCCTGGAACTTTCAGGTCTGTCTACATGACCCCTATTTACACAGCTGAACTTGCCCCTGCAAGTAGCCATGGCTCCCTTGTTTCACTCCCGGAGATTTTCATCAACTTTGGTCAGTGAAAGTGTCAAATGTAGTCAAGGAGTGAAAGTCCTTGACTACATAGTCAGCTTTTGCGTCTCAGGATTGCCAGCATACCTCAGCTGGTGCCTCATGCTTGGTGCGCACTCAGTGCAGGCTCTGTGCCTGTGATTTGTATTGGATTTTCAGTTCTGCTGATGCCAGAATCTCCCCACAGGCTTGTGGCACAAAATTGCATTGAGGAAGCCGAGCATGTGCTACTGAAGACATTGTACAACAAAGCAGAGGCAAGCACCCACCTTGTTTCATGGGATTTGCAGGCTTTGCTAGGTGTACTGCATTGGATGGAGCACAGTCAGAACCTGAATGGAATGGTGCACGCAGCAATTTCACCATTGCATGTGGTATGCCTCAAGAATCCTGCTACTGTTTCTTTTGTTCTTGATGTTTTATCTGTTCTTAGAATTTAGGGCTGAGGAGGAGGATTTTTTCTGGTGATGGAATTAGGGTTCAAGAAGTCAAGAAGAAGGTGTGTAGCAGGAGCTTCTGTGGCCAATACCACCTGTTCATTGAATGCTCATCCTCGCCCTAGGCATCAATTTTTTCCAGCAAGCTTCTGGCATTGATGCCAGTGTGTACTATAGCCCTGTGGTGTTCAACCAAGCAGGTATCTCAGGGAAGTCTGGAGTTCTTGGAGCAATGGTGGCAGTTGGATTCTCAAAGACTATTCATCTTGGTTGCAACCATCTGGCTTGACTGTACCAGCTGGTGACTGCTTCTCTTCACAAGTGCAATTCGGATGAGAGTCTCTCTCTTCATACTTGCTGTTGGCTTTGTTTTCCTGCATGTGCCAAAATCCAGCTCAAATCTTCCAGTCACAACAGGAGTGCAACAAAACCCTGGATTTGTAGCAAGCCTTGCAACTTTAGCAATTTGTGCATATGTTGCCTTTCTCCATAGGATTTGGGCCCATCAATTGGGTTCTGACATCAGAGATTTTTTCACTGCAACTGTGAATGCAAGCTCAGGAATTGTCATGAACAGACTTGTGAGGGGCACTGTGGCTTCACATTCCTGTCATTAGCAGATGCCATCATGATTGCAGGTGTATTTTTCCTCCTCATCAATTATGGCATTGTCCATTCTCTTCATTCACTTCTATTGCCCGGAGAAAAAAGGGAAGACTCTAGAAGAAATTGCCAAGTTTTTTGAGTGGGACAGCAACCATAGGATCTCTTCCTCTAGTGGAGATGGGGAGTTTGCATCTAAACAATCAGAATGGGGACTGTGTTGCCCTGGCTTCACAACCCTAAACTTGACCCTGAGCTTCAGGAAGAAGATTTACACTTGATTGGGCACAATGGGTTGTCCATTGTGGATGAGGCTGTAGCTTGAAAGCAACTGCTTTCAAAAGTGTGCTTGATTGCAAAGCACAGGCTTAATGAGCAATAACAGAGTCTGGACTTTCAAGTGTGTCAACATCTCGGGTTTTTCTTGAGGTCCATCATTCAGCTTTTCCACTAGCTTTTCCATATTTAACCCTAATGGCAGGCACTGTAGCACTAACAGTAGAACTCTTGAATGCACAATTCTTACAAATGTTTTGTTTGTTTGGTGATGCAGAGTGTAAAAGACTTGCTGTGCAGAGCAATCCCTCTATTAAACAAAACCAGTTTCTATACTAATCAGGAAGTGAGCAGGATACTATGCTTGATTAGGGGAACTAAGTATCCTCCTGAAGCGCATAACATTTTTGTTAACACCCAAAGTGGTCACAACAGATGACATTGGTTGACATTTTGCATGCTTCAAATCATCATGGTCAAGCAGATCCACTCAAGGTCTTGTTGGAGTTGAAGGAGAACTGTGTAATTGTGCATTGAGGTTTGCAATTTGCACACAGTGCTCCAGATGTGGTATTGTCCTCAAGCAAAACCACCATGCAACAATTTGTCAACATTGATGTCAATGTGGAAATTGTTGATGTCGAAAATTAGGTACATTGCACAAACTTGCTCTCCCACACTCGCATGTTGAAGTTGTCAAAGAATGTCTACACCTACACTGGGCTCCTGCAAACTGGTCTCTCCAGCAATTTTACCACTCATTCCAAGTCCTTGCATGTCAGAGAACCTTTTACCTCTGTTGAAAGGCTTGAAGCTTTTGCACCATGTATGCAACTTTCTACTCTATTTATTACAGCTTGTTTAGATTGAAAGTTTGAAGTGGAGGGCATGATGAACAGAGGGATCCCAAGCTTGATGGGATCCGAATTGCTTGATCATTGTGCTATTTCAGCTTGCACCAGATAATCAGCGTGAGGCTACAGTTCTTGAATCAGCAAGGGAGTTAGTGGTTGCAGTCTGAAAGCAAGCTCAGGAAGATCACTGTCCAGTTTTGATGGGAAGGCAATCATGAACCATTATGAGAAAGCTCTTTCTGTTGACAAGGTAGGCTCACACAGTCCATTGACGAGACCTCGTGTTCAATAACCCTTCCATATGAGAATCCTACTTGTGTTAAAGCTGATATTGTTGCTGAAAACCACAACAAGACCTCAATGGTAACCATGTTCAATATATGACCTCTTGCTTGTCCACTCACGAAAACTGTCAATTTCTACGCATGAGATTATTGTAGCAAAAATCATTGGCCATTAGGATCTTTGGATCGCACTAGACAATCATCTGAAGTGAAATTCATCTTGAGATTGTTGAACTTTTGCTTCCATCACTGTGCTTGCCGTTAACAGGGTTCATCTCTTGGACATTGCAGTGTGGCCTCACCTCTATACTCTACACCTCTTTTACCATCCTCTACATCCTCCACATTCTACATGGAGTTGTACATGCGATTGAATTGACTTGAATGGATGGGGTATATTTCACACAGGCACAGCTTCTTGATGTAGATCTGAGGGAAGATGTTAGCAACTCCGGGTACCTAAAAATGCAAAACATTTATTGCCATTCATACCTATTGACTTCATTTTGTACACAAGTGTATAGAAGTGCAAAGCCCTTCAAGCAGGTTAAGCATGCAAATTTGGGTTGTTAAGGTCACAAAGAAAGCTTTGCTTGAAGTAAAATTTGCAAGGTTTGAGTTAAATAAGTCCAAGCTGACCTTGATGTGGTGTTCACTTCTCATATAAAGAGGATTGTCATCACAAAGGAAGCTGTGCTTGAAGTATAAATATGGAAGACTAGAATCAAACTCATATGTAAGTCTTGATGAGTCCAAGTTGATTTTGATGTAGTGCTAAATTGTCACACCAAGAGTAGGATAGCCAATATGGGATTGTTGGAAAATATGGGATTTTGTAGGGATTGTATTGTTAAGCTGCTTGTTGTGGCACATGGCAAACAATGACACTGTTCTCAAATTTGACTTTGATTGATAGAAAGATGGTCAACAAGGTCTTTTAGGAATTGTGCTACAAAGCTCAAGGAGGACGACCACTAGGAAGAAGACGATTACCACTAAGAAGGGGATGACCAAGACGATGAAAAGGGATGGAAGAACTTAAGGAGGAGGATCACCAAGAAGGGGACAACCAAGACTAGGAAGAGGGCAACGTAGTTCGACCATTATGAAGGGGACAACTAAAGAGGGAAGAGGGTGATAACGCTCAAGAAGGATGACTATTGAGAAGGGGATGACCAAGGGGGGAAGAGGGCAGCAAAGCTCAAAGAGGACGACCACCAAGAAGAAGACGGTTACCACAAGGAAGGGGATGATCAAAATGGGGAAGAGGGATGAAAGAACTCAAGAAGGATAATCACCAGGAAGGAGATGACCAAGACCAGTAACATGATAATCACCAGGAAAAAGATGATTACCACAGAAGGGGATGAACAAGACCAGGAAGAGGGCGGCAAAACTCAAAGAATTGTATTGCCAAGAAAAAAACAATTATCACTAAAAAACGAATGAACTATTTCAAGAAGAGTGTTGAACTTCAGAAGTTGTCACATATCGTCATCATAAGAACATGAATGGAAGAGGAGTAGGAGTCACCAACACATAATTCTTTCGTGCAAACCATACTTGCACACAAACCAAAAGAAGAGTGAAAACTTTCATCCAATGCACCAAACCAAAAAAAAAAATAGTTGCAAAAAAGGATGAAAATTGTTGCAAGCATTGACTGGCCATGCCATGAAGCAAAGAGGGAGCATAAATTTAGTTACACCAATGGTAAAGAGGATTTTAGCTTGAACCCAAAACCTTAACAAGTGGCGTCGCTTGGTTTTTTAAGGTTACTCAAACATGCCTTTACCCATAATCGTATATTTTTTACACCATTTTTTGGGGAGATCCAGGGCAATGAAATATTGGAACCATTTTTACAAAGAGAAGAAATTGATTTTTAGTTTCATCCAATTCATCTATAAGTGAAAGTTCATTCATTTTCCAAATACTAAACATGCAATTACAAGGTGCAAAGTGTTTGTGAAGGGGTTGGTAAGTGTTTGTTATGTTTTTTCCCAGCAAATGTAACCCATGTGCCTTTAGGGAGGCATATCTTTGCCATATCTCCACCAAATTCGGCAATCTAAGTTGCTATAGGTGTGCCTAGAGATGGGGCACATTTTGTCTTCAAACCTCATGACCAAAACCATTGATTAGTGTATCACATTTAATTTAATCTTTATATGTTCGATTATTGACTTGTCTACTCTTGTCTACTCCGAAAAAAGAATACAATAAATTGTGGTGGAACATTCCTCCCCAATCGCTCCCAAGACAATGCTAAAAGAAATTCAAAATCCAAAGCAAAGATTCAGCAAGACACTTAGCTTTTTCTTCTAAAAAACCACCTTCAACTTGTAAAGACCTCTATTCCATATAGTTCAATATAGTCCAAGCTTCGACATTTTCCCACCATTACCAAATCCATTGACAAAGCTTTGACAATCGCAATTGTTCTTAAAAGCAAACAACAAAACCCAAGCAAACTTAACACCCACAATTCTATTGCCTCCATGAATGTAAACACCTACACCCATCAAGCAAAACAAACCAACTACCAACCACTAAGAGAAAAATCCAATCACCATGCTAGTGACTGATTAACTTCATCTCACATCAAGTGCCATATTAGAGTAATCCGGTCGATCCATTTTTACTTTTTCTTCATTCTACTCATTTTAGGTCACACTTGATCCAAACGTAAAATCTCAACTGAAATTTAGTTCCAAATGAATTTTGAAAAGGCTAAATCTTGAGACCAAATCAATCTCCCATTCACATGCTTCATGTAATTTCATCCATAGTGCTCCCTGGCTTGAATTTAAGGTCCATACAAAGCCCAGAAAGATGTTAGCCTAGGGTTGAAGTATTTAATGAGTTTAAAAGCCTGGAACCCTAAACCCTAAAAGTTTCCCTGCAACCCTAATTTGTGTGGGTCACAGTTTTTTGTGCGCCGGAAGTTGGAGCTTCGACCGTCCTTTGCTTTGCTGTGAATCCTGGTGTTTTTGTGTGCTCGTATATTGTAAAACGACTTCATCGTCAACTTCGGGATAGAAGCCTTTCGGATCTACAAGAACAACCCATCTAATTGAATGCGTTTGGATCTACAAGAACAGGTAGAGAAGAAAGGGTTGTTGTTGGGTCCCCGGGTTTCTGGTGAGTTTGGTTTGGTTTCTGGGTTTTCACTGAAGCCAAGTTTTGTTGGTGTCTTCGGTCGGAAGATTTTTTGTTGTGTGGTGCTAAACAGGATTTTCAGGAACTTGGGGGGGTTGGGGTAGTGGCCATGGTGTCCTCTCAAGAAGCGAGATCACGCAACTTGCGGAATGCAGCCCTTGCTGCCATTGTTCCTTTACCTGCTATCCTTTTCTATCTCTCCTTTCTCCACCTTTGTCCCAATGGAAGCAATGAAGAAGAGAACCAAGTCCTGGACCAGTGGGGTTTTAGGGTATGCAAATTCGGAGAAAACCATCCTATTGCCTTTCTGAACATCATAGTTTTCTTCTGTTTCAGTGTTCTGTTCTGGATCATCAGCCTTTTCCAACACAGCACTTGGGTAAAATTTCTCTCTCTCTCTCCAGAGTATGATGCATGATTTGCGGAAAATTTTAACAGTGGGATTTTAGGGTTGAAGAATGTCCGGGGGTTTTATTGTTTTCAAACCCTAATCTAGATTGAAATTCAGCTGAATGAATTTTTGTTTTTGCAGCTTGTAGATCCTTATTGGACAATTGTGCCTGTGATGATTGGCTACTATTATAGCACACACCCACATGCCAAAAGTGATCCTTGGCGATCAACAACAGTGATGATCCTTCTCTGGGTTTGGAACATCAGGCTTGAGCATTCCTACTTCAGAAGAGAGAAGTGGCAATGGGGTGCTACAGAGGACTGGCGATTTGCTGATATGCGCAAACAATTTCAGGGACACTGGTGGTGGGCTTCATTTTTCCTTTGTTATATCTCCCAACAGGTTCAAACTCTTTCTTCTCACCACTGTTGTTTGCAAGACTTCTCTACCCTTAATGTTCTGATTTTCCATTCAGACCATCTACTACCCATATTCCACCCATCTAAGACCATCTACAATCCCTCTACTACCTCAGGAGAAGACATCTACTTGTTTATTTGTAGAATGCACATGAGATGGCAACTACAGGGCACAAACTGCAAATCAAACATGGAGTTCTTCTTCTGGCCATGATTTGAGATTGCACATACTCACAGCCATGAATTGCATTTAGAAGAATGTGACAGAAGTGATGGTCTGAGGGATAAAAGAAACCAGACTGGCCAGATCAAGTAAAGGTAAGCCTCAGCTTTAATTGCATTTAAAAAAAATTGGGGAGATTTTCTGTTGGAAGTCACACACCTGGTTCAATTTATATGATTGCAGATCCTTCTTGTTGGCATTTGTCTTCCCCTCTACGCGGTATTCTCTAGCAATGCACCTTGGAATATGTGGGATATGCTTGCAACTCTTCTTTGTGGCACAGGCATAGTCATTTCATATTTTGCAGACTCACAACTTCATAGATTTGTCTCAAAGAATGAAAATTTGAAGGATTTGGGAGTACCTACAGAGCCTCTGCTCGAAACAGGATTATGGCGGTATTCACGGCACCCGAATTACTTTGGTGAGCAGCTGTGGTGGTGGGCCTTGGCCTTGTATGCATGGAATCTTGGGCAAGGGTGGCTGGTAGTCGGTACCATTGTCAATTCAGCTTGCATGGCTAAGGTCACAGTCATGGTAGAACAAAGGATGATGCAAAAGCCAAGCAGAGCAACAATATACCACAACTATCAACAGTCTACATCTGTCTGGATTCCTTGGTTCAAGTTGCAGCCGCAGAAGAAAGCAAAGAAGATAATGTGAAGTTTGTATGTAACTCATATTTTCTGTGATCTTGGCTTGTGTTTGGAAGTGTCTATTAGACAGTTATAAATTAAAGGAAAGTAGATAGCAAGCAGAAGAAAATTTCACTGTTCACTGAGAAATTGATGTGGAATTTTTAGCTGGAGCATAAGCTTAGATCAATGCTTATAAGTCTTCAAGCTCATATCCGAAAATGGGCTTGTGAAGTTCCAATTGCTTGGTGTGAGGAACTTTGTAGCTCACCTGTTGCTTGATTTCCAACCTTATACAGTTTGACATGCACCCAATTATTATCTATCTTGTATCTGACCTTCAGTAAGAAGTGACTAGTATGGTGAATGTGTGTTGGTTGCAGAAAATAGTGCTGTTTCTTGGTTCCTGTTTATTGAGCAACTATTGCTGCAATTCCTGGGAACAACACTAAAGCCAAAATAAGTTGCAATTATACCTTGAGCCTGCATATCATACATGTGACAAACCCACTTGCATCGTATGCATGGTAGAGGAGTTTGAGGATTCCACCAATGATCTTGTTTCCAGAGCCTTGTGTGTCCTTACCAATTCTTTCAACCTTATTGATTGAAGACTGACTTTCCTTCTGAGTCAGGAAAATGGGTTTCAGAATATTTTGTCAAGGTTGTCACCAGACATTGGAAAGTAGTTCCCTCCTTTCACAGGCATGGGTGCTTAAAGTTGGCTCTACACATCTCATGTGATGTTGTGGGGCTGCCAATCCATCAAACTGGAATACCAATTTGGAGTACAGAAGTTCATTGTGCAGAGTACCCTGATGTCATCTGTAAAATTCCAGGAGAGATTAATGCATGGCTCCTTCCAACAAGTGGTCACTAGTCATACAACTGCAGTGGAGAAGACTTGGAATGGTTAACAGTTCTGCAAAAGGTGGTGCATGCAAATCAAGCGCAATGTGGGGATTTGCTACAAGCACTGAGATTTATGGAGCAGGATACTATGACATCTGTCTGTAAAGTCCCAAGGGAGAATGCACATCTCGTTCCAACCAGTGGTTGCTAGTCAGACAACTGTGGTGGAGAAGACTAATGTCTCAAGCTTTGCCTTCTGCAGTGAAAATGAACTCCTGAATCTTGGTGCTTGTAGCAAACCCCCGCATCATGCTCAATGGCATCATCACCTTTGCAACATGGGGAGTGAGACTCTCTTGCTGTTTAACCATTCCAAATCTTTTTGATTGTAGTGAAAACATGAGTCGCCCAAGAAGAAATTTGTCTCCACGAGCTGTCCAATTTTGCTTATTCTTCTTAGAGGTATGAAACCCAAAGAGTAAGTAAGAGTTGCAAGGGTTGGACCTACTTTTGATTCTTCTCCGATCTTTTTCTGATGTTTTGTCTGAATGCATGGGCTTAGAGTTGCAGGTTTCCTCATGGATCAACAACATTGATTGGAAGTAGGGCAACTTTAAGATTGAAGACTTCAAAAACTTGAACTATGCATTCATCCTAATTCATGGATCCCTTTCGTGCATGAGTTATGTGAAGTTAGTGATGTTATTGATGAGGTTCCTTTGTAGACTACATGTGTAGAGCAATTGAAAGATGGGCAAAACTTTGTGGCGCTTGGTACATGATGCCTTTGATATACTTTCAATCCAAACCTAGTGGAATATGTGCAAATGGCAGTGTAAATTTGATATTGCATAAAATTGAATATTATGTGCATTATTGAGTTGGTTTTATACATGTGATACGAGTTTCAAGTCACAAAGTGATAATAATTACTAATTATATAGCCAAAACCTAATGGATGGAAAAAAGTGATTTTTTAGTCCACCCAAAATGAAAAGAAATCCTCTATTCAACCACACCCATTAACCTATTACAACTTTTGCATTAAATAGTGAGAAGGAATTGGACAACATCAAAGTTGTGAGATGATGAATCACAATGTGAAGAGGGTGTAAAATTCAAAAACCTAAAAAAGGGAATCTCATTTGGAAAATGCAATGTAGATGTGGCAAATGTTTTTTTTTCCGCAGATTTAGTGTTATCATCCATGCTTTTGTTAAATTTCTTTGCCATCAAGTTTTTGGCATGGCTTCATAAGGCCAAATTCTAACTTTTGTCTTGCTTTTGTTAAGAAACAAATCTTATCCTTAATTCAAAAGTAGAATGAATTTGTTATCAAACTTGATCATATCTCCATTTCCTAAGACTTGTGGCATGATCCTCTACTCATATTTGCAAGTGTTGATGATTTTGCACGAGTAATTGGAAACCCAATCTATAATATTTGGAAAATTATTAAAATGTATGGTTGTCTTTGATTAAGAACTCCGAAATTAGTGCCAAATTGATATTCACATTTAACTAATTGACATTTGGTCACTTTTGGTATTTTTTAGTATCCCTTGCATTTGGAGGGTATTATTTTTCTACCTATTGTTATTTACGAATATGTTAAATATTTATGATTGAAAAGTATGCAGATTTATTTGTAATTCAAAAAAAAAATTATTCATATTTTCAATTGCCATCTCTTTTAAGAATATTTTCATGGATTTTTTGGGTCTAGTTCATTTTCTTACATTTATAAAATTAAATAAAAAAAGACATTAGTTTGAACGCATGTCAATTTTTTAGTGGAAATGTAAACGACCTTTCTAATGAAAGCAACCACCTAAGCTAAATTCATGAATGCCTTGAAACTCATGGCCAACAACTAGTCAAATAAAGTGAAGATTTCATCTAGGCCTTGAAAAAGTAAAAAATGCACAACCATCAATTTATTCAAGGTTTAAATTTTAAAACAAACATTTAAGAGTCAATTGTTATATGCCAATTGTCATATGGGAATATTAAACATGTTTTAATCAATAGTTCAGGAAACCAAATTTCTCAAACAAGTTAAGGTACAGATGTCTTGTGAACATGACTTTAAACTTTGGGCCATGTCTTAGTATGAATCAAAGGGAGTTTTAATATACAATTAACAAAGCCTTGTAAATAATTTTAAAATACATCTCTCACAAGTTTTTTCATACTTTTTGGAGCCCATATGAATAAGTTATGAATATTTAAATTAAGGCATAATCCATCCCATAAATGATGCATAGGACCCCTCATAATTAATTACATTTAGGGCTATGTTCACATTCAAATTATGCTTATTAGTAGATAACTTTAAGCATTTGAACATTCTTTACTCTTGTTAATGATACAACATCACATATTCTATCAGTGTTCCCTTGAAATGGCTTTCTTCTATTTATTTACATCGTTGAACCTATAGACAACAAACAAATCATTTGAAGGCATGAACACATTTCTCAAAAACGCACCCATGAACACTTATATAAATGAAGAATCATCTCTTTGAATGCACATTAACTTGCTTTTGAAAGTGTTTCCATTCTTGAAAAGATGTTTATGACAATGTTTTATGATCGTCATCACCTAAGTGTCGGAGTGGTCTTCCCACATGTGTTTAGGATTTTCCTAGGGAACTTATTGGGAACATGCTCCATAAGACTTGATATTGGAGCTCCTTATGATTTTAGAACATCTCTCCTTATCACAAATTAATCCAAGGATGTTACCATTCTTGATCAATTGATAAGGTTTGACAAACTTCTAATAGTGGAACTTGAAGTTGCCATGTTGAACGAAAGAACTTTATGTATAAGCAATTTTATGTTAAAAGTTTGTAAACCATGAGATTGTGCTCTAAAAGTTGAAAACAATCTCAAGTTCATATATAATTCTTCAAAGGGTGCTAGTTACATGAACATACTTGTCACAACAAATGTTTTGAAAAATAATCATATTCTTAGGATTTGAAACTTTTAATGTCAACCTTAAAATGGTAGATGCTATTGAATTGATCTAAGAAAAACCTCTTATAACAGTTGGGAGATAAATCAATTGGCTAGAACAAAGAAAATTGTTGCAAAATTGAAGGAATGTGATGATCTATACAATAGAGCTAATTGCATGCCTTTTTCAATATTTCTTGAAATGTTGTTTTGTGTATGTAATGGAGGTGAAGGAACTAGATTGAAAGATGTACTTTAACGTGTACAACAAATCAATTTATAACAAACTTGATTATAGGAAGCTTATGCCAAAATACGAGGTTTGGCAATGTGAAGTCCATGAAATACTCACAAAAGCAAGAATTTTTGATGCATTGCCCTTGAAAATTGTCCACCTTGTCAAAGTAGATTATATTTGAATTAATATCACAATGTTGGTTAGTGGATAATTTTTTGTTTTCCCTCATGTCTTGCATTTGTATGTTGAATCTTCTTCGATCCATCATTTTTGTTTTCATTTGCTTTGCATCTCACTTTATTTTAATTTGTTGCCAATGACATTCTTGAATGATATAACATCATCACAAACCATTTTTAGTCTTGTTAGGAGGCATTGATGATGATTCTTGAATTAAGCAATCAAAGTCATGAAACATGAAGAAGGCAAAGGGTTGAGGGTGAGTCGATATGCCTCATGAAAAAAATTCAATGACTTTAATTGCCTAAACAAAATAAGGATGATGTCAAATGAAATTATAATCAATATTGAATTTTGGGGTTCACAATAGATTCACATGAACTTCACCATGACTCACGGATTCTTAAATTTGTTTTTATTAGATTGACATAGATTACATCATGACTTGGATTCTTAATAAAAACACTATTATCTTATAATATGCTCTATAGATAACCATCATCAACACACCTTCAAGCTAGCTTCAAAAATGGTTATGGGAAGGGCGTTCAATTTGTTGGGGATTAGTTCATTGAAATTCTGGGACACTTCACAAGGTACTACCAAATCTACAATTGTTTGGGCATTTGGATCTTTATGTCAAAATTTATAAAATTTCTTTTTGTAGGCAAGTGCTGAAAAATAGCCTAAAGATACATATTAGGAAATGTGTAAATATTTTTGCAATGCTTCACTTAAGTCTTAGAAAAGATTTGAGTATATTTACAAGGTGTTTATGAAGACTAATAACCAATTTTATAGTAAAATTGTTAGATTTTTTGATTTGTTGGTGCATTTTCTTAAAGTTTTGGGCAAATTTTAAAAAGTGCATAGATGAATGGATTTTGATTAATTTTTTTTGAACCATCATGAATCACCAAATTGATATTAATTGAAATGGTTAGGATTCATGAAAATTGCTATTTTGACATTAAAAAATCTCAACATTATTTAATTTTTGAAAAAAAGTCCAAATGAAGGTCTTGGTTAGTTTTTACTAATTTGCATCTTTGAATATATAGGAAGGACTCTTTTATTTGATTTCAAATTAATCAAAATTGCAACCAAAAAACTTATAAAATTTGAATTAGTAAAAAAGTCTTTAATTTTCGCAAATAGAAAAACCTTTATTGTTGAAGATAAACAAGTTATGACATTCATGGTGAGAATGAATGAGATAATTCAATAGCTTGATCACAAAAAAATTAAGAAAAGCTTAATGAAACACTCAAAAGGTCATTACAATATTAAATTATGTGCAAAAGTTCAAAGAGAGAATGAAAAAGCAACTGAACAATGACAAAAAAATATATATTTGGAGAACAAACTTGCAAAGCATTTTGTTTTGTAAAATTTTTAGTGTTTCATTGAGCTTTTAAAAAAATATTTTGATCAAATTATTGCTTAGTTGTCTTGTTCATTCTCACCTGGGCATTATTTTATTTGTAAAGATAAAATATTCAATACTAATGAAAATTTCTAAATTTCCTTTTAGAGTACAATTTTGGTTCCTTTAAATTTAAATAAAGGAATCCTTGCCATATATTCAAGAATGCAAATCGACAAAAGTCGACAAAGATCTTCATTTGGAACTTGTTGATCATTGTTAGTTAGCATTCTTAGAAGGATTGGCATAGCTAACTTGTAGATCCATCTTGAGCAACTTTCATTTCTATCATATTTGGACTTGAATACCATCTTTCTTGACCTCTAGTCCAAATCCACATGACATCTATTAAACTTTTCTAAATCTTGTCTTTCCTAACATTCATTTTTCATCTTTTGAAACCCACATGTATCATCAAATGTTTAAGTTTTCCATATTCTATTGTTCTCAAATAGTCCCATTTTTAGCTATTGTCAAAAGTTTTCAACTTTCTCAATCCACATGTCATTTAATAAACCTATCATTGCCTTGAGATGAAATGTAGGATAGCCAAAAGATAAGGCATTTATGAAATCTTGGCTAATGGGAAAGCAAGCACATGAGGAAGTAAGAAGATGAACAAGTGTTGTGGTACTATCCATTAGCTAAGTCTAGTGGCTAAGGGTAAGGTTGTAGGGATAGTGGTTGTGAGTTCAAATCCCAATTGGACCCCTTCTTCTCATGCTTTGTGAGGACATTAAGCTACCCATGTTGCTATTATTTTGAGGCTATTGCTAGAGTTATCCCCAAAAAATGAAAAAAGAAAAATTGCACAATCTTCCCTTTTGGTCAAAGAAATCTTCCCAAAACCCAAACACCTTGCATCTCCTTCATTGAAATGCATTGTATCTAAAGCATTATTTAAAAAGTTCAATCATAAATTTGGGTACATTTAAAACACAAATAAAAGAGTTTGGTCATAAAATTTTGTATGCTTAAACCAATTCAAAGAGTTTGATCGTAAAAATTGGTATGTTTACACCATAAAGAAAAGAGTTTTGATCATAAAATTGGGCAAGTTTCAACCATAATTAAAAGAGTTTGATTGTGAAATGGGGTACGTTCAGAAAAATTGAGGAAGCTTTAATTGTTGAGCCCGGTGCTACACTGGAAATTTTGCACTTGTTTAGTGTCTGTACTCTCCACCCAAGAGCTGCAAGGTCTTCTTATAATGCAATTTGCTATCCATAGTTGGTTTGATTATTTCAATTGGAGCATCCAGGCTAAGGCCCAAACAAACAAACTTCAGATTTTGTTCTTAAATTCGTTATGTTCTTACAACAGACTTGGGCTTTTTGGTAGCAATGGTAGCAATTTCATCTAGTTGCAATCTGAACAATGGCAGCAGCATTCTGGTGCGCATGACGGTGTCAGATTATATTGGCAAAAAAGCAAAAGGGTATTGCAGTTCATGGTGACATATAGCATAAAATAGATATGAAGTTTGAACGTTGATGTGCACAAATGTCAGAGAGTCAGGATCCTCCAGACATGCTCAGGTACCATCGAATGTTGTGTTGTCAACATTTTGAGCCATCGTTGTTTAGTACATACTTCAAGCATCTCCAGCAGTGCTCACTATGTGACCTTGCAAAAATATTTTTTGCATCCAAGTTCAGTTATTTACTTCTTTTCAGCCCCACCCCGAAACTGAGACAGCAAATAGGTGGGGGGAGTACTAATAGCAAACCACCTGGACCAATCATTGTGATGGGCCAATCAGAAACACTAATCAGTAGTCAGATCAAATTGATTACACTTTTTTCTCCAAGTGGACAGCGTTGATGCGCCTTTCACCAGCCCCGCAGATTCTCCAATTATGCTGAGCCAAACTGGCATACTTAGAGCATCTCCACCGGTGCTCAGTGTGTCACCCTGCACAGTAAATTTAATGCGAAAAAGTCAAAATGTGCCGGTTGAGATGAGGAAATTGGTTTTTCTGCACCAAATTCGTGCAGCTTCCCGTGGCTGGTAAAAGTCGCAACACAGTTGTGCACCTCCAAAAAAGAGTGTAAAAAATTGGACCTGACTATGGCTCAATATTTCTCGTTGATCGATCGTAACGATTGGTCCAGGTGGTTTGCTATTAGTGGTCGCCACGTATATGCAGTTCCAGTTACAGTTTTATTGGTGGGGTTGCCAAAAAAAGAACAGCTAAACTTAGACATTTAATTTTATTATTCAGAATGACATACTGAGCACCAGTGGAGTTTCTTTTACATACTACAGGTTGCATGAATCCAGAAAGAGCATCTCCACCCATGCTAAGTATGTGACCATCCAACAGTATTGCTCACATCCAAGATTAGTATTTATTTTTTCTGAACGCCAAAAAATTGAAACTGGAACTGCAAAAGGTGGGAGAATACTAACAGCAACCCACCTGGACCAATCAAACCACCTAGCCAATCAACAGCAGGTGCTGGGCTTTGCTCTGCCTTTCGCCAGCCTCAGCATCATGTGCAAAAATGCTGGGCCAAAACTATTTTGCTAAGCCAAACCAGCATGTTTTGACTTTTCCTCATCCAAAATTTGCTGCACAGTGCACTGGTGGGGTTGCTCTAAGTAGTCTTGTAATAAGATTAATTTCAATTTTGCATTTAGTGTCATGGGCCATTAAAAGATAGGATGCTATTATTGTATTCGTGCATATAAGATCCTTATTGGAAAATTGAGTAGGATGTTACAAAGACCTAGTATCCTAACTAGTTTTTGACGCATGTCCAAAAATACTATGGGACCTGCTACTGATGTTGGGTGTTGATTAATTCTCAAAAGGCAAGATAGAAAAGAAAAGAAATTCTGACTGAACCTTGTACCTATTGAATCTAGATGACAATCCACAACATTAGGTCATTGCAATGAATTGAAACCCAATAGGGAGACTTAACATACATGTTACTTGTTGTCTACTATCATTTTTTTGGAAATATTCTAGCCCTATTTTTCTAAAAATTAATTATTTCAACAAAATCTGTTGATCATCAGGAGTAAGTATGATGGATCCTCACTGCTCAGTAAGTATCCTCAGTAGTCATCAACTGTTGAAACCACAAAGATATAGCAGTCTACTCATCAAGAATACTTAGAGCATCTCCACAAGGATGGAAGAGTCCATTGATACGGAGTACTTAGACCCATACACCCCCCTTTTTTTTGGGAATGGCACAAATGAATTAATTCATTGTGGAGGGAAAGAACCAACAACCTACAAGGGGTAGCCATACACCCTATTTTGGGTAGTCAAATGTTCACCACATCCAATATGGACATTAGAAAGGGAGAGACAATTTAAATGCCACCACCTGGGCCAATCACTATGGCCGGCCATTCAAAAGCAATAATTTCATGAGCCTCTTGTAAGTCAAGCACGCAATTGAAAGTGAGTTTTGCACTATTTGAAAGGCTACTATTCATCCAAAATAGTGTGGAACATGCCATCTTACTCCTATGAGTCAACAAGATGCTCATAACATGGAATGTGGAAAAATACCCAAAGTTTTCCGAGTTTGGCTTCTTTGGGTTTTGGGCCCATACGATGTTCTTGTTTATTCAATGGATTCCAGACTTCTGGGTCCAGCTGAAAAAGGGTTTGTGATGCTTTTTGGTTGCCTACCGACTGTCTTCACACTAGGTTAGGCTCGGGATACAAGCTGTTTAATGTTTTTGTTTGCAAGTTAGACGTTCACCTGCCATTTGGAAATGACAACAAAACAAGTGCTTTGATGTGTCGTCTCTCCAAACATGAGAGATACTTAAGGTACTTAGGTTCTCCATGCAGGGACAAGCTTCCATATGTGCTTGTAAATCAGATCAAGACGCTCACCTGAAAATCTAAGAATGGAGCAAAACGGCTGCTTTCTAAAAAGTTTTTGGCTAAATCAACATGTATAAGAAAATAAACCTAGAAAAATGTGAACGGTAAATCTAGTGAGAGGACAAGGAGGCTGGTGATCTACTCCAACACTTGACTTGATTTTTGGTAGGACACAGAGAAGACTACTTCACATGTTGAAACATACATTATAATGCATTCTCTTTTTGCTATATAGCTCCATTGAGAACAAGTTCAGTCTTGGTGGACTCATCCAAACCTTCCACCTCAAAGAGCCTCTCTCCCTCCCTCCCTCCCTCCCTCCCTCTCAAAACTTTTTGAAAGTTCCCTTCTTAGCTTATATAAGTAAGTATTGAAGATGACAATACTTGTCTTGTAGACCAAAGGCCCTTTTGTCTAAAAACCCACACCTAGGATTCCATTTTGATGTTGTCAACCCTTCATGTTCTTTGTGCAAGATAGAGTAAGAAAAAGGTAGTCTTGTGGATGTCATATTTGTGTGTAAATTTTCAATGGCCATTTGCATGGAGTGATTTTGTTATGTTAATTTTTCTTTTTTTATTAGGTGTCCATTGAGTTCCTCGTGGTCCATTTAGGGACATAGATTCAACACAAAATATGTAAAACCTGAGTCACCTGAGTTGATCCTTTTAAGTTTTGCAAGCACAATAAAGAAATCCGTAAGGTCATCCTGCTTTTGGACGGTCCTTCTTTCAGTCCCTAACCTCTATTTTGACCCTAATGCACTATTATTTGTAAAGTAATGAAAATTTCTTAAGTTAAGGTATCAAATGTTAAAACTCAGGATTAAATGCATGTGGTTTGAGAGTAATTATAGCAATAATACATGTGAGAGAGAGAAGGGAAAATGTAGCAGCAAGAGTGCATGCATTCAAGGAAAAAGGAAATATAAGGGACGAAACTAGTTTTGGCACCAAAATAATCAGTGCAAAATCCAGTTTTGCTGCCCCTTAAATTCGGCCTCTATTACTAATTTGGTGCCCTATCCCAATCAAACTAAGCCAAACACACCCCCTCAATTGCAAGACTTTATGGATAACTTTAGTATGACAAATTTACATACGAGACTAGGAATGATGTCATGAGGAATGTATGTGGCCAGTGGCTTTGGAAAGCTCGTGGAGCTATTATACTCTTCACCCTACCAAGCTTATTGTGTCCATGTTTGGTTTCATTTGAACCTCGCCCTTGAAAGTGCTTTTTTGGGGAAAGAAGGGCTTGAGTTGAATTCAGTCCTTGGCCAAAAAGAAACTGACCATACAACAAAAGGAAAATAAAAAACACACCCATGCTTCCTCTTTTAGCTTTAAGCAAAAGGAAGAAAAGTTTTTGTTCTATTTCTAGCCTTATGACCTAAGAAGCTTGACTTGTATTGTATGTAGAATTCTTGAACATTCCAAATCCTCCCCCCCCCCGCGCAAATTTCTAAACCAATCTCTTAGAGTGGTCTAATACTACTATGAGAAAAAGAGGTTGTCGTAGTCTAAAGCTTGAAGAGACACATGGTCACTTGGTCGGCAAACTTCTACCATTCTTGGGTGAATATTAGACACGTCGTCACAACTTAGAAGGCAAATCTTCATCATTGCAATTTTTTCGCCCTTGAATATCAATGATGATGACCTTATGTTGGGCAAACTAGGTGCAAATTGGAGCCACTACTTGATTTAACAATATAAGGTTATCATCATTGATATTGATGTTTGTAACCTAATTTGTACACATTATGTTCTTGTTAATTTGGATGAGAAGAAAATTCACATATATGTACAAGATTTGAAAGATCTCATCTGAAATATTTTGTGCACCATCAAGCTTGATATTTTGTCACCTCAAGGTCTAGCTAAGAAGGATTGCACACCATTTGAAAGCATTGGATGTCTTCAAATCGAACCTAACTTGGAACTATTTGATCTAAAGTGTAATGTGCTTGTGATGGATCATGGCAATAGAACTTGTTTCACAAGAGGCTAGATTTTAAAAATCACGGAAGTATACAATTATGGCTTAAATTACTCAATGCTACCGATTTCAAGATGTATAGAAATGGTGATGCAGTCCAAATTGCCAACAAATCATCATGATTTTCCATAGTTGGGTCAATGTGGGAAAGACTTGGCACCAACACAATACCCATCCACCTTTCCTTCCAAGTGGCTTTTTGAGTGGGGGTGGGGTGTTGTGGGGGTTAAATAAGTCACTTTGAACAATTTGGCTTCCATGGAATAAAGGTTGTGATTTCCTTCCAATGACTAAGATGATGAAATCTTATTGCCAAATATAGGCTTGGCAAAAAGTGCATCTATGAAGGAACTCTCATGCAAACCCTAGGCTCAAAAGCTAAGCTACCACATGAGGCAGGCTTCAATTCCATATGGAAACAAGAGGAGGGTATGTGTTGGGTTTGACAAGCTTTATTGTAGGGTCAATGACCCCGCTTCCAACTCTCCCTTTCCAATAGTGGATTGTGTCTCAGATCCAGTCCAAAGATGATTTTAACTTTCCCTTAGCTTTTGACCAGAGCACCAAAAGAGAGAAATACACATTCTTGTGTTGCCATCTTGTTGTGATCCTTTTTTGAGAATGTGCAAACATATCAAGAGGTCAGTTACAATTACAACAAATTAACTCAATTAAGAATCCATTGACAAGCACATGTAAAGAAGGTGTCACCCTATCTCCACCATTCAGCTGCTAACTTAAAGAAAACACATTGCTGGAAGGGAAAACAACATTTCTGTACTTGTTTTGGCTCATCGTGTGGTATATCTATCTATCTATGAAGCGAGGTAGTTTGTTTTGTTTGGTTTTGTTTTTTCATGCCCAGATTTCCCAAACCACAGTGCTTCATGCCGCACTCTTGGTATCATAATGTGGTATATCTATTTATGAAGCGAGGTAGTTTGTTTTGTTTTGTTTTGTTTTGTTTTTTCACCCTCAGATCTCCCACACCACAGTGCTTCATGTCGCACTCTCTCGATATCTTTGGAAAGCTCTTGATGAGTAGGGGTGCATTGACTTGGTTTGAGACTGTTTGGAGCTATGTTGTGGAAGGTATTGATTATTGAACCATTTACTCAATGAAAATTAATTAAAAATCGAAACTGAAAACTCTATTGGAATTTGGGGGTGTTCTTGGTGTTGTCAGAAAGCCCTCAGCAAGTCAGATTTAATAGAGTTTATTTCACAATTTTCAGAGCTAAGTTGTGAAAGATATTGATTTTTGAGTGGATTTTGTTGCCGGAAATTCAAACAAATTGCAAAAGTTAGTTTTGGATGGAAAAATCAGTCGAGAGCCCTCGATGTGTTCACACTGCCAAATTTAGAAATTTTCAATCCTGAAAATGTGAAAAATAAAAAATGTGTTCACACTTGGGCCAACGGCACAAGCTACACCAGTAGAACTTACTACAACAGAGTAACATAAATGCACATGATGAGCATGCAAATGTAAAGTAACTTAGAGCACATCCACGGGCGGATGTAAAATGGCCTTTAATTTGTACTTTGGATGAAGCTTTAAACTGTTTATAATTTCTCTCCTTTTTAATGAGACCCACTGGTTCCGGTTTTTCCCAGTTTTTTTAAAAACCATTATTTTAGACTTACAATAATCAATGATGCCATAATATATATTTTTTAATTTAATCAAGCCGACTCTTAGATAGGGCAATTCTCACAAATGTGATAACAATCGGTTTTCATATTTGATATCACTATTTGGATCTCAAATTTATATTCATTTAAAAAAGAATCAATTTTTTGAAAATTAGAAATAAAAACAAACTTGTCTAAAGAATGATTAAAATGTTACAAAATTCTTTCTTTAATAAACCATATTCTCAAAATCTCATCTGTTTCAAATGTTTCTTCAAATTTTCTAACTTCTCTACTTTTGCATCAATTTCAATTAGCTCCTCTGAATTAAAAAAATGGTTTGCAACCAATCCTAATGTCATTGGGTCAATTTTTGTTCAAAAACTTGATTTATTTAAATTATCTAATTGCAAACAACATCTCCTAAGATTAGTAAATATTCTTGGGAAAGAAAAAATCTTTTTAGTCCCAATTTATGAACCAAACCAACAATGCCTAAAATTTAACGAATAAGGAATTCAAATGTAGGAAACATAGATTCATGCTTTTCCCACTATTGAAAAAGATATTTGATATTTTTTGCATTCACTTGAAACCTCCTAAAAATCAAAAGTTTCTTGTTAACAAGCTCATTTATTAGTTCATTTTTGCTTGTCATTTAAAAAATGTTCAAATAACAATTTTCATCAACAGCTTGGTCAACAGTGGCATTTTTAGACACGAGATGTAAATGATGATAACATTTTAACAACATGAGATATAATGTTTCTATCATATTTTTAAACAATGGCATTGCCTTGTTAACAAAGCCAATAAATGAGGACACTAAACTTAACTTTTTGAACCTAGGACCCACCATCAAAGACAACATCTTTGATAAAATAACATTTCAAAAATAAAAATGAAAATCTAAAACACCACAAACCTCTTTTTTAATATTAAGGGTCAAAAAAAGCTAACTCAAGAGCAACAATTATCTTCGATAAAATTATCCAAAGAAACAAAAATTCTAGGTTCCTTTATCAATTTCAAACAAATGAAGATGGTAGGAATTAAAACATCACTTAACAATCAATGAGCTCGAGATTGATTAAGAACCCAAAAGGACATAACAAGGGAAAGGACATCAACAATGATTTGAGGGATGTGCCATGTCAAATGAAGAGGCACTCGTGTAATCATCTTAATTGTAATGTTTTATTATATCATAGAGGAATTACTTTTATAAACTGTAATGCCTCTTGAAAAAGGATAATTTTGCAAGCAAGGTAGATCTCCAAGTATGAAGTCTAAATAGAAAAATATGTCAAATCTTTATAAAGTTTTTAATTTGTTGTACCATATTAATAGCCTTGGAAAATGCATGCCTAAAGCAAGTGCCTTGATAACTTTTCTCCAAACCTAAAATTTCACAATTTACAATTGTTTTTGATACAACAATCATTGTGTTCACATTAAATCCCTCATCTTTCATATAAGCAATAATCTTTTTTTCATTATACTTTTCTAATAATTCAATCAAATATTTGGCTGAAATCTTCCAAAAATATTTACAACCTCAAAAAGACCAAGTGTAACATGTTTTAGTTGCCAAAAAGTTAATTAAAAATGCAAATATGTCATGTGTTCCTTTTGACAACCAAAGATCAAAGCTCGTTATTACAAAATTACTTTTTGCCAAAGTTGGTAACACACAACTGTTTAGTTTTCTCCACCAACTCAACAACATTTATTGTGGAAATTGCTTTACGGATAGAAATATGAGTGTTGGACACAAATGCAAACATAGGCGTTTCATCCATAGACTTTCCACAAATTGCATGGACAACTGATTTTTAAAAATCAACAAGCCCATATCTTCAAGAAACAAATTTTGTGGCACATGATCTTTTTAAAAAGGATCTTTGGCAACAAAAAAATTGACAATTGATTACTAGATTGATATTTTTTGGTAGGTTGTTTTTCCACTTTTCCTTTCAATGGATGATTTACCTCCTTTTCAAATATTTCTACAATAATAAAATGGTCTACATTCAATTTTTTTTCAATGTCGTTATTCCATTTGTTGTATTGTATATGATTAAACCTTTCCTTATTTGAATTTTAAGGTCACAAAACAACACCAAATTATTGTAACAAAGAATACATCTCATGATTTGTGGGCATTTCACATCAACATCTTTGTTATCATTGACACCCAAAAAAATCCAACATCAATAATTTCTACCATGTGACTTTTAAATTGTTGAAGCATATAAATTTTTTAATGTTTCTTTCATTATTTTTATATATACTATAAAAATTTTAATAACTTGAAAAAAATGGTAAAAAATGAAAAATAATTTATCAAAAAACAAATAAGTGGAAGGGTTCACCCTTTTTTTTTTAATCACACAGGAGTTCCACCATTTACAAAAGGCAATGAAAAGGGGTAATACCTCACCATGGCACAAGTAACACAATAAACCACCAATGGGACTAGTAATGCAACATATTAACAATAACACCAAAGGGGGGTAAATGGTGACAATGGGTATTTGGTAGCATGAGGTGTACAATAACATGACAAACCACCAACTCACCACTTACAAGGTAATGGTGATGGGAGTAATATTTCACCAAAACATAAGCAATGAAAGTAGCAACTAGTGGTGCAAACAAGTTTAGGTGAGTACTTAAGAAGAATGTGACAAACCAATAGTAGGATTAACAACGTGATGAACTAGTAAAAATAGTAACGTGATGAACTAATAGGAGCAGCAACACGACAAACTACAAGTAACACCAACAATGTGATGAACTAACAACAACACCAACAACACAACAAACCAACAATAACACCATCAATACAATGGGACAACATGCAAAAGCAACACAAAGAAGCAACATGAAAAAATAAATTCACATGCCAAAAAAAAGGTACACTAATTGTAATTAGGAACAACTATAACCAAAAAGGTTTTTATACTAGTGGGTGATGACTAGACTTCTCACCTAACAATTAACTTAATCTAACTACTAACTTGAAAATTGAGTTCTGGTTATTTCATAGAATCAACCCAATTCCTCCCCCCCCCCAAATTAATTTTTGTTTGGTCCAATTTTCATTTGGGTGAGAATAATCAATCCAATTCTCAAATTGATTATCACCTTTGATGATACCAATTGATTCTCATGGTGAAAATTAGTATGAGAACTTGGGGGGGGGGGGGGGCGCCCGGGAGCGACTCCCTTCCAACATATTTTGTTTTTTTTTCCTTTGGGAATTCACACCCCCCTTACTTTTTTCTTTTTCAACATCCTT
>Ga0116227_10001205_pt1 | contig 56659 bp, 40 predicted proteins | sample S1TSphgellanicum_FD_89693 | JGI IMG/M metagenome (GOLD analysis project Ga0116227, IMG submission 89693) | Host-associated microbial communities from peat moss isolated from Minnesota, USA - S1T2_Fb - Sphagnum magellanicum MG | ecosystem: Host-associated > Plants > Peat moss > Unclassified...
AAAAAAAAAAAAAAATAAAAAAAAAAAAAAAAAAAAAAAAAAAAAAAAAAAAAAAAAAAAAAAAAAAAAAAAAAAAAAAAAAAAAAAAAAACAATTTCATGTTTATGTGACAATGCAAATTCTTGATATATATTATCTCATTTAAATATAATCACAATTCAAGTTAAATATTTATCCATGTGGTTTAAACTTTAAAACTATTTTTGAGTTAATTATAAAGAGAAATTACAATTTTATAAAAGAAGAGTGTTCACAACTATTAATAATTATTCTCATTTTTCATTCATGCAACAATACCCCTTTAACCCATTGACATAGTGAGGAAAATTTTGAATTGATTAAAATAGGACTTTTTGACAAAAGGCATGGCAAATCCATGCTTGAAAAACAAGCATATGTTGGATGACTAATATTGATTGTTTATTGAAACATCATCCTTTGTTGAAACTATGTGTGAAATTAACATGTATGAATCTTATTCATTTTTTATTCATCTTTAATTTTAATAAATGAATTAACATTTATACATTTTCAAAACAAGTTGTTTAAGGGACACAAATGTGGCCATGAATATACATAGATAAGAATGGAAAATTATTTTTAATTCCAACCCCTCCCCATATGGTAAATGACATCACTCTATTTTGGATTAAAACAATTTCCTAATAAAAAAATTGACAATTTATGGCACATAATTCCATGATTTTTAAAAATCACCCAACAATATATCAAACTCAATCAAACATAAGATTTTAGACATTTAAAATATGTGCACATATTCTCCTCACAATTATTTGTTCATTGGTTTATTAATGGTCATGTTAACACAATGTGCTATCATGTAAAATGTATCAAAACCAATTTTCTTTTCTTGTTTTCTCTCAATTTTGTGATAAAACAAATTTTGGAAATTTTTCCCCAAAAAAAAAACTAGTCCAATTTACATTAGAAAAAAAATCCTATTTTTCTTAGTTTAAAACATGAAATTTTTTTTTGAACACAACATTGAAATTCATAAAAAATAGTTACACAAATTTGAAGGAAAATGAAAAGTAACAATGATATATATGATAATGTTGGGTGCTCATAATTTTATTTACTCACATAAGGTGGATAATAATAAATACAAATCTTTGAAAAAAAAAAGGGGGGTGTATAAGTTACAAAAATTTCCAATCTTGGGAAGAGGAAGTAAATGTATATAAAATTTGAAAAAATATCAATCCATATACATGTACGAAAGGGAATAACAAATATTTAAGGTGTTCATAGGATAAGGTTATGATAACAAATTTAAATTTTACACTGGATTTAATTTGTGGGTATAATTGGGTAAGAGCATCACCACCTATATAATTTTATGATAAATATTATATATATACTATATAGAAACTATTCAAATCAATTTGGAGGGGCAAAAGTGGCATTAGCTACATGGTTGGATCCGTTCCCACCAACATAATTGTGCAAGGCCCTACACGATCTTTTATATATTTTGGGTTTGTCACACACATGCATGTTGTCTCCCCATAGACCTATTTGAAAGTAAACAAACATGGTTCATCTCCAAAAAGACACCACTTGCAATAGCAAGTGCAAAATTGTCTTCAAATATTGCTAGCAAACAACTAGGTTTCTTCAATGAAAAGACAATGCTGCATCATGTAAGGAAGCTTTATGAACATTTTCATGAATTTGAAGGTTTGGTTTTTTGTCACAAATTTTCAAACCAATGAAGAAGATGTACTCAATCATGATGTTGGCAAACAAGCACCATCAACGTCAGGTTTGTTGTTGTGTGCCAAAAGAAACAAGCACCATCAATCAAACTAATAAGGCCATGTGAAAAAATCAATATGATTATTATTTACTTGTAAAATTCATACCATTTCATCACGGTTATTATTATTGTAACGCACCCTATCAACATGGTACACATTGGTTGTTGCATGCACACTTGTATTTTGTATAAAACAAAAAAATTCTATTAGAAGTTTGTAAGACTACTTCTTCACAACATGATTTCGAGTTGACAAGAAAATAAAAAATATGCCAAGATGAAAAGAAATCTTCAAAATGCGCAAAAAAAAAAAAAAAAAAAAGAAAAAAAAAAAAAAATTCTTAAAAATCCGAAAAAAAAAAAAAAAAAAGTGGAACAAAACGTGGTCATCGTGGATTGAACATTGCAAAGGCCAATTTAGATCCTCTCCTTTCCATGGATGGAGGATTTTCAATTTGAGCTCAATGCTTTTGACACCTAAGTAAATTTCATATAAATGTAAACTTTCTTCTCAAGATTCCCCAATTTTAATGTTAAAGAACAAGCCAACTAGGGTTGATTTTGGTTACTAGCAAGTCCATAAGTGATAGAGTGAGTTGGTGAGAGTTGATTTTAGCTCGTAGCAAGTCCATAGGCCCACCAATGGGTAAGAATCGCCTATGGACTTGCTAGGAGCCAAAATGGGCTTTAATTGGCCCACTTTTTAGCAAAACAATCCCTTCACAAATGAACAAAACTCAAGACATACATTGACAATAGAAAACATCACGTAATGAAGTTTTCATTGGAGGCAAAGATGTTAGAATGAAACCAAATAGATTTAAAGTTTTCCTCAGGCTTAGCTTGTTTACTAGCCTCTTTAAACAATATATGCTTATTCAAAACACACCAAGAAACCATGCCAACCTCCATAGTAAAAGTCCAATCTATCCAAAGAACCTTGTTACTAGAGTAAGTAACCTCAAAAATCTAAGATGACATCTCTCACTTCAAAGGTAGGATAGAATGAAAGATCTAAAATTAGCAGGAGACTACTTCTCAAATGAAAAACAACCATGATGAAGGTTCGAAGGGAGGGGTTCAATCTCCCCATTTGCTTCACACCTTTTGAAACATTGTCCACATAAACAAGGCTTTGAGAAAGTCCATCTAGCAATGTTGAGGGGTTTACATGTGTCTCAGGCATGAGAGTCACAACTAGGACATGAAAATCAATCCCCAATTAGCCAAACCCAAGTGCCCACATGAAGGCCCTTGTTAAGGGTCACAACTAAGACAATGAAAATCAATCCCCAATTAGCCAAGCTCAAGTGCTCACATGAAGGCCCTTGTTAAGGGTCACAACTAAGACAATGAAAATCAATCCTCAATTAGCCAAGCTCAAGTGCTCAAATGAAGGCCCTTGTTAAAGGTTCACCAAATAAGAACAAAGACATTACAAAAGACCCATTTTCTCACACATGCTTGAAGGCCACACCCTTTCATTCGAGATTTTACAAAAGTGAACAACTTTGCTACTTTAAAATTTAAAAAAAGGAAAAAGAAAAAAGCAAAAGATCCATATGTGAGGCCAATGTGAACCAATAGCTAGAAACACGTGCACCATCATCCATTGGAAGCTTATTATAACCTAGTTGTGGATGAAACTCACAACTAAGGTTGACATCAGGTTTCATCGTGGTAACCTATCATGGTAATGGTTAGGTTTGATATGTAGGCACCTATTACAATAGGTGATGTATATAGTATAAGAATTAGGTGATGTAGGTATCATAATAGGTTGGTTGCCTACAACTAAGTGAGTAGTGTAGGAGAGAGACAGGGGCTAGTGGATTGTTAGTTGGAAGGTAGTCCAAAAAAAAAACACCAACCTAGCTAACTAACCCAAATGGTTAGGTAGGGAACTAGAAGCCAATGAAAAAGTGTTGGGTTTGTTGTCCACTAACTAATCCATCCATCCATCCATCCATTCCTCATGATGCCACTTGGTGGCTGTTGGTTCACTCTGGCATCATGATCACCTTTGTGAGTGTGAACGGAGGCCCCCTAGAAAGGCTATTTACATCCAAAACAAGCCATTGGTTTGAAAGCAATGGATAGGGAGGGGGTAATGAATGTGCAGCAAGAGCTAATAATAAGCCAAAAGACGAGATTCTGTCATTATTGCAAAATTTCCATCCTTCATTCATCCATTCATACCCTTCACCGCACGCATGCACACGAGCAGAACGCCCTTTCTTTTTACTGTTGTTGTTGTTGCTGCTGCTGCTGTTCCTGTCCGTTGCTGCGGCGATTCTCTCGCTCTTCTGCTCCTTCTTCTCCCTTTTATCTTTCTCTACTCTCTTTTTTTGTTTGCAGGAGTTGCAACTGAGGAGGAGAAGGAGGCGGCAAATAAACAAGCAGCCAAAAAAAAACGTCTTCAGATACATTATTGTTACCTGTAAGTTTTTTTGGGTCTTCCTCTCTCTTCTCTTCTCTTCTGTCTGGTGTAAAGGTTTTTCGTTTTCATCCATGACCTCGTTGCTATCGTCGTCGTCGTCGTCGTCGTCGCGATTCTCTCTATCCTTTGATCTTTCTCCACGCTTTTGTTCGTTTCCGCAAATACAACTTGAGCGGGATTTGTAATTGAGGAAGCGAGCAAGCAAGCAGAAATAAACGTCTTTAGATACATTATTGCCTGTAAGAATTTTTTGGTTTTTTTTTTCTCACTTAGTTTTTTTGTTCACTTGAGTTTCGTATTTCTTTCCCTCTCTGTATGGTGCAAAGGTTCTTCGTTTTCTTCCATGACCTCGTTGCTACTTGCTACCGTTGTCGTTGCTACTGCGGTTTCTCTCTCCTTTGATCTTTCTCTACACTTTCTTTTTTGTTTTGTTTCCGCAAATACAGCTTGAACGGGAGTTGTAATTGAGGAAGCAAGCAAGCAGGAAAAGTGTCTTCAGATTCATTACCTGTGTGTTGTTTCCTACTTCAGTTTTTTAAAAATAACAATAATAATACTAATAATATAAAAAATTACCTCCGTCTTCCTCTTTTTTTCATCGAGGTTCTTTGTTCTTCTTCTGTCTGCTGCAAAGGTTCGTTTTTCCTTTTCAAAAATAAAAATAAATATTATATACATAAATTTTCCATGGCGTGTTGCTGTCGTCGTTGCTGCCGTGATTCACTGTCTCTCTTTCGATCTTTCTCTACAATTTTTTTTCCCTGCAAATACAGCTCGAGCTGGGAGTTGCAACTAATGATGGAAGCAAGCACCAAAAAAACGTCTTCAAGCATATACATTATCTGTAGGTTTGTTTCCTACTTTTGTTTTTTGTCTTCCGTTTTTTCCCATTGACTTTCTTCCTCTGTCTGCTGCAAACACTCGTTTCTCCCATTTTTTCCCTCTTCTTTCTGTGTTGCATGGTTCCTGTTCCTCTTTTGTTTTCCTTTTGTCTGTTTCAACAGTTTGGTTTTGATTTTGATTTTCAATTTGACATGATCTGCTGCTGCCAGTTTTTGGTTGCAGGAAAATAGTTTTTTTTCCTCTCTGATTCTGAGTTCTTTCTGTAGTTTTTCCTCTCTGATTTTGTGTTTTGATGTTGGACCAGATTTAGCTGCTGGAAATTTCTCTTGCTTTCCATCTGCATTTTCCTGACACAGAGTTTCTTTGCCATGGATGCACAAAACAGCTGCTGTTCAATTGGCTTCTGGTTGTGGATTGGATTTGTGAACAGTGTGACTTGATGGGAACATCTTTTATCTATACCTTGATGTTGTTCTTGCCTCTAAATGTGTAAGAAGAGAGTATTATCTGTCTCTCTAGGAGCTTGCTTGCTTGATTGCAATTTATATGAGAATTGGAGCTTGCTGGGTTTTTTTTAGTCAGCCTGATGTGAAACCCCTCACATTTCTTTCTCTGCTAACTTCCATTCAGTTTTCACATGTGCAAGTCTTGGCTGTGAAGAGTTCTTTTTTGCTCACAGAGAAATTTTGAGGCAGATGGTATAATACTCTACCAATCTCTACACCCACCCACGGATGTTGATGCACATGAATTTAATTGCAGGAAGAGTAATGTCTACATATTTGTAGATTGATGTCAGTGGGCACCAATCTCCATGACATGTTGCCACCTTAGGAAGGGGTGTGCTTGGAGTAATAGATCTGGAATCTTGCTAGAATAGGTCAGCAAGAACGGTAGCATCACAGAGATTTCCTGGCCACACTAAAACTAGAAGGAAGCATGGATGAAGCCACGTATTGGGCAAGAGTCCAAAGGGTTTTCAACATGATGGACATTCGAACAGCATTTGTGACCGATTCCCAAGTGGATGCTGCACTGGAGCTCTTGAAGTCGCATGAGGATACAAGCATCTCAGTCTCTTTGGAAGAGTTAGAGAAAGCCCGCAAAATCAAAGATGCTGTTGTGCATCCTGACACTGGAGAGAAAATTTTCCTCCCTCTGCGTCTTTCATTTATTATCCCTTGCAATCTGGTTTTGGATACCCTAATGATATCAGCCAGGGGTTATGCACAAAATGTGGGTGCCCAGTGGCTCAATCAGACATACAACTGCATGCATTACTATGCAAATCGAAATGCTTCAAATGAGGAAGCTGGTCGTAGAATACTTGAAGCTTATGTGGGTGCAACTGCTAGTTCTGTAGGTGCTGTTGTTGGTCTCCATGCTCTCTTGGATAGAGTCCCCTCTGGCAATCGTTGGTATGTGCTTTTTTAATCTCAACTTGATCTATGTGATGCACACTTGTTGCTGATGTGACTGTATGTTTTACAGGCCAGATCCATGAAGACCTTGCATGTGTGTGAGGACAATTAAGAATTTCACATGCTGAACAAACTTGTTCTCAGGTTTTGTTTTGTGAGAACCCATATTAAGCAGCACGAAGAGCAAATGAGTGGAATGTTGCAATTTACACTCACACATCACCTCTGCACTATTATAAAAAATTGCAGGGCCCCCCTAGCCAGGAGATTAGTCCCATTTGGTGCAGTTGCAGCAGCCGATGTGCTAAACTTGGGCATTACTCGCAGAGATGAGTTCTTGGAGGGTATCAAAGTATTTGATAGCCATGGCAATGAGGTCGGTCAGAGCCGGCTTGCAGGTGCTAGGGCAGTAAGTGCTTGCATCGCCGGACGGATTGCAGCAGCTGCTCCTATTTTGGTTATACCACCTCTTGTCATGCACAGGTACATCTTGTGATTGCTACAACTACTTGTCCTCCATGAGTATATCCAAGTGTTATGACTGTCTGTCCTCTCCAAGTGACGAGTAAATTTGTCATTTTCCTGTGGGCAAAAACTCGATGGAAGAAATAATCACATGGTGACCACTTAATAGAGCACAATGTATATAACATGAGAAGAGAAGCTGCTTTAGGCATTCTTTTGAGAACTAAAGTGCTCACAAATGGAATGTTGTTTGGATGTCATCTAAATTTATGCTGTGGCATTACAATGCTTGACAGATTGGAACGAGCCCAATTTTACATCAAAAGACCATATTTGAGACTGCCGACTCTTATTGCCATGCTGGGTGCATCCATCCAGATCAGTGTGCCCCTCTGTTTTGGTATTTTTAAGCAGCAGGCATCTGTAGATGTAGTGAAGTTGGAATCTTCATTTCACAACCGAGTTGATAGGTTTGGGCAGCCAATTAACCAGGTTTCTTTCAATAAGGGTATCTGAGATCTTGGAATGTTGGTAATTATCAGCCATTCAAATTACTTTACAGTCTCTGGCACATCAAAAGCACAGTGATATCATAGATCTTTGTAATTTGAATTCTATGTTCAGGCTGGAGACTTTCATAGCAACAATTTCCTATTGTAAACATTCATATGTAATAACTTAAATTCTTAATTGTTTAGAGGTCAGGCAAGCTGGTCTCCATGACTGTGTTGCTGGCCAAAAATTCTTCAACTTCTAGGTACAGCAGAATTTAGAGTTGCTTGACATTTGGAACCTCGTTTGTCTGTTTGATCCAAGTGAGGTTGTTCTGGGTGCTCCAGTGGCAGGCCTCGGCTCCATGAGGGATATCCAAAGCTGCAAATGCAGGGTGCTCTGAAGCCCACAGTGTTGTGTTGATGTGACAGATTGCCACTCCATGGATGACAGAACTATCTGTACCAATCAAGGAGGCTTGTACAACCTTGGTTCTTGTCACATGATGACAGTAGTAGAGCTGAGAGGGGAACATAAGGTTATGACAGATGACTATGTTCTTTCCCTCCACCAAGCTTCTCTTTTTGAAGCTGAGGATCTTCACTGGCCCCTTTCTTATGGGAGCTGAAGTGGGTGCTCTGCTAGTAGACAGAACTTCCACTTTGTTGCCCAACTCAGTGGCAACAAAAGCAACCATCTCTTCCATGGAAGTTGGGCAAGCTCTATGTTCTCAGGCAAGGCAGGGATCTCACACAGGTAAGTTGCAGTTGCCATGATGGCTGCCATTCTCGTGTTCTTGCTAATATTGAAAGTAGCAAGGAGTGTTGGCAAGTTGGCTGTTGTTAGAGCAGGCAACAGCTTTGCAAGTTTACTAGGTAAAAACGCTTGTATAGGGCTTGGGTCAAAGAGATTGTTTGCCAATTGCATGTAACTCCCTTCGACAAGTTTTCTTCGAGAAAGAAATCCAGTTGGAAATTGTTGATGGTTGTAATGACCTGGGATGCATGATCATGACCTAAGGTGGCATTGGCTTTTGTTGCATAGGATTGTATCTCAATGTCCTCATTGCACACGATTCCAGCAGCTTTACAGAAAGTAGCACTTGTAGCAGGAAAGATCATTGTGCTCCTGACAGCAGCTGTGACTTTACTCTCGATTGGTGACACTGAAGCTTTCAAAGTAAGAGGAATAGATACTGATGGCAGCTTATTTTCCTGAAATTTGAATGCAGATGTGCACATTGGAACCACCACCATATCAAGGCTGATGCTCATCACCTGCCATACAAGTCAGGACACAAACAATATGTGAGGTATGGTGTGTAAATCCAAATGACCCCATCTTTAAATTCATTCTCTAGATGTATCCCTTCCTGGGTTCTAGACTTGTCAATTGATTGCTTTGAACTGGCTTAGGGATCAGGTGTACCAGCATTCCAAGAAGACCAGCAAAAACTCCTGTCCACACCATGATAATTTGAGGCCTGTTTTTTTTTTTGTGGAGAGAGCAAGCAAGGATTGAAAGCTATAGCTTTGTCAGAGGATTAAACAAACAAAAACTAATTGAATCTGAGAGTGATAGAGATGAAAGGAGTGGGCAGAGGGGGCATTATATAGCAGCTGAGCCTCCGTCCTGCACCTGGGTTCTGTTCTTCTTTCTAGGTCTGTTCTTATCCTCCCTATAGGAATCAGACACACTTGATCCCACCAGTCTCTCTCTACTCCTGGAATTGATGGACAAAACTCCAAGTGTTTTACGTCCTGAAAACAATCTCACTGGATACCTGTATGCTTCAGTTATGCAATGTCTTTTCCCTCTCTATTTTGCACTATTGAATAAGCACCCACAATGATATCCTTTGATTATAACGATGATTGGATAATCTTCTCGATGACCAGATATCTAAGGTCATTAGTTCTCCTTGATTCAGTGCTCAATTGCAGTACAACAACTAATGCGTGACCTACTTAATCCCCCCATTTAGTCCTATTCAAAGTCTTTGAGAGAGGCTTAGAGAGTCATGTTGTGATACCTTGTGTTCATCATCAATTCATGCCATGGATGGCCAAAATAGGCTGTTCTTGCACCGAATTTGAGACAAACACTTCATGGATATTATCTCTAATGTGGGTTTCATTCTCTCAATCTGTCCATCCTCATCAGAGACACTCCTTGTGTGGGTGAGAACCTTTTGAGGTAGGTAGTGGGGGTTCAAGGTGGTTGATTGTTAAGCAAACAAGTGTACTAGTAGTGCTCCAATCCTCTTCCCAATTTTTATACCCAAAACCAGCGATACGAGTTTACGTGTTAAAGGAAGGCCACTTGCCTACTACACATCAAGAGAAACCCTTAGAAGAGTTCCTTCAACTGGTGCGGTTACACAACATAATTTTTGCATGAAGTACAAACAGTCATGTGTTCTGTTGTCCATGATGGGACCAATTTGACACAAATTATCTTATTTTCAGAAAATGTTGAATTTTTATTTTTATTTTATTTTAAAATTCTTGTTCAGAAATATGTTATTTTTTTCTGAAGGAAACTAAAGAATCTGATGAAATGTTTAGGAATATATATCAATTGTCAAAATGGAATCCTCAAAATTAATTAATTAATTGACAAACAGTGTGTCCTTGAAGTGACCAAGGTAAAATGCTACTTATTAGTTGCCAACAAAATATGCACAACAAGATCTAGTGCTTGTAAAAGGCACAATGTAAAAGTAAAATGATTGCTCCAAGACATTGAACTCAAATGATCTCTCCTCTTTTATTGTCCCATTGAAATGACTGCTTGTGATTGGAGGGATATAATAATTGGCCCATGTGATTGAATTTGAATCGAATCGTCTCTCACCTTGTATTGAATGTGCCTCATTTTTTTATGTTTGTGGGTGGGGTTTAGGGTTTACCTTAAACCCTAAACTTGTGCATAAACCATGTTAGATGTGATAAACATCGCTAGAGGATCAAATAGACGGTATGGTGAAATTGCTCTTAGTTAAGCATATGTGATTCAAATCTACAATGGGCTACTAAGTTGAACTTTTTAATTGTTGGCCATTCAATTGAATGATCAAGATCTCACTTTATCAAGTCTTCTTGATGATATTTGATTGAGGGGCTCGTACTTTGTTTGGTTTTGAATCCATTACAGCCTTCTTCTTTTTTAAAAATTGAGGAAATTTCATTGACAAGTGAAATTGAAAAAGGTGAAAATTAAATGTTTTTTGGGGATTTTTATTTTGTGAATTCAATAAAATAGAAAAAAAAATCACCAGATTTCGATACTGGGCTCCAGTAGGTAGCCATTAACATAAAATGATGCTCAAATGTCTTTATTTCCATGTCTTGTTTTAAGCTTTAGCCAAATTTGGTTAAATCTTCCTATGGATGATGGCCACTTTGGCTACATCACAAAAGCATTGATCCACTCCTTTGCACCTGAAACTCTTCTACCCTCGGCTTGTACGACTTTCCTTTTGGAGGAGGAACCAACCGACCACCAACTTATTTTCCAACCCGTTTCCAAGTATTTGAGCAATCAAACTGAAATCTGAGCAAGGTGCATGCAAGAACAACTACCTACTCACTTTGAGAGTAAGGTGCATTTACAACTTGCATACATGTATTTTCAAAGAACAAAGCACGGATTCACCACCCAACCATAAAGCACCAAAGGCATGTATATACTTTACTATGCAAAGCTATGGTTGTTATGTTGCCAAAACAAAAAACCAATTCATATGTGAACTATGGTTTGGAGCAATGTTGGGTTTCATTAATAACCACCAGTTCTAGCTATTTGAAAAAATCAAAGTCAAAGAACCATTGATTTCAGGCAATTGGAAAGAAATCAGAATCAAAGAATTGTTGATTCCAGTTATTTAGAAAACCTCAAAGAACTGATCCTTGGGTGGATATTTTTCAAAAATTGAGAAGTTGAGAACTGTGGGTATATATCAAAAAGTATGAGCAAAACCAACCCTCCAAAAGGCAGCAAGACACTCTTATGATTCATCAGTTCCACAAACAATTTGACAGAGAAAAATCTGCCCAAAAGGTTTAAACATTCTAAAGCCAGGGCTCTTGCAAGCGTTTACAACTTACTGCCAAGTTCACAAATGTTTTGCAGCAGATTGCTCTTTACTGCTTACTATGTGGTGCTTTAAGGCCTAGCATCTCTCTCTCTCTATTTCTATGTTCCTTTCTTGTACCCAGAAGGTCTATTTGACCATGCAGATACCACATGCAGGAAATGTACTAAACAAATAGGCTATGGCAAGCAGGCAGTACACCCAATGGCAAACAATTATTTACAACCCTAGACCACTACTGAAACTCAATGGGGTCTCAAGGAAAGGAGGCTCCCCTTTTGAGTCTGAAATTTTGTTCTATTTTTCCAAAACCTAGTCATGAGTAAGACCTTAGAGCATCCCCAACAGTGCTCAGTATGTGACCTTACACATCAGAATTGGACCACTGCTGCTCCCTGTTTCTGATTGGCGAATCATAATGATTGGTCAAGGTGGTTTGCTATTAGTAGTCTCCCACCCATTTGCAGTCCCAGTTCTAGTAAGGTGCCATTGTAAAAAATAAAGAACTAAACTTGGCCGTGAGAAATATTTTTGCTGGGTCACATACTGAGCACTACTGGGGATGCTCTTAGGTCATAGACCAAACATGCACTTTTAAAAAATGACCACAGAAATCAGAGATTACTCATCTTGAGAAAGAGACTTGAATTCTGTATAAACCTTGCACATAAATTGCTTCGACAGAAGCCATGGCAAATCAAATCTGCCCTTAGTCTACTTGCAAAGGTAAATACTAAATACTCTAAATCTCCACACAAACTAAGCAAACAAACAAGGAAAGAAAAGGGTAAGTATTCTCCAAGAATCTCAAAGCCAATTTGGTTTCATGGGCTTTTTATCAGGAGCAAGCAATCAAGCAAGCAAGAGGAGGCATAAACCATATACTGACATTCTTTTGCTCTTCAAATACAAAATCCAAGGTCCGTTACTAACCAAGCGGAAAAGAACCTGTAAAAAGACCAAAAAACCTCCTGCGGAAAATTCTTCATCGCTTGCCGCCAGCTCCTGTCTTGGCGGGCTTAGCCTGGGGGGCACGAGTTGCTGCTTTGCCTGGCTTAGGCTTGGAAGCAACCTCGACCTTCTTCGCCTTCTTTTCATCTTTAGTCTTCTTGATCCTCTCCTTAATCTCACGTAAGGCGGCTTCCCTAGCCGCCGCTCGCACCTCCGTCTTCTCGGTCCTCTTCTTCTGGATCACCTCCAGAGAAGCTCCCACAATGGAGCGGGAATAAGGCTTGTTGCTAGTCCTCCGTTTCTTCTTGATAGTTTCCGCATGCGCGTCCTTCTTGTGCTGCTTTCGGAACAAAGCCGTCCATGTGAGCTTGGAGGGCTTCAACCTGTTGTGAAAGTAGCGTTTGCACTTACTATTCAGGAACAAAAACACTTGTGAATCGCTCCTGATGAACCTTATCCCCCTTCCTGGATAGATCTTGGAGCCGCTGAACCGGCACACCTCCGTCTTAAGCACCATCTTGTGCGCCCCTCCTGATCCCTGCCTGACTTGCCTGCAACCGAAGCCCTTGCAACAGAGCCTCGTGTCGCCTTGCCTCCGCCAAAAAGAAACAAACCCTAGCTCGCGTTTCCGCTTTCACTTGAGCTCCAAACCCTAAGTTCATCCTCTTTTCTCATCTCGCCAACCGACCGTCTTCCTTCGTTCATCCACAAACTCGTGTACAGTGCAATACATTATCTTCTAGTTTCATCCGGTTTTCTCATCTCGGAACCGAACGACCGTCTTCCTCTGTTCATCCACAGCCCCCTCTCCTCGTGGTCATTGTCCTCCTCCTCGCTCATGCACCCCTTTGCACTTTGTCGAAGAAGAAGAAGAAGGAGAAGGAGAAGCAGTCCTCCTCCGCATCAACTGTAGTCGCTCGCTGTTTTTCCAGATCTAAGGGAAAAGTTGCAGCAGAAAATTATGGCGTCCGAGGAGCCGCTGGAGCGAGACACGCTGTTCAGAAAGTTGAGGGCAAAGTCGGAAAATAAGGTACTTAACTTGGGATCATGGTTTGTGATTTTTTCTTTTTCTTTTTTGCCCCTGGCCAGTGTCATCATCATCATCATCAGATTAGCTGCTGCTGTAGCTGCTCCACTGACATGTGTTTGTACATGCCCAAACTTCATAGTAAGATTGCTCACTTTTACATGATTTATTGGAGTTGGAGTTTTTATGGAATGTGGGTGTGAGTTTCTAGAAACCCTAGATCGGAGATCGGCAAATCATGCTCTGCTGCAAGTAGAAGTGACTTGGGTGTAAAACACTAGTGTGCCCTGGTGATGATGATGACGGGGCTTAGAGAATTCTATGTCTTTTGGATCATGTTGTGGAATTGTTGGATCGATCTATAGGAAGGAAGAAGAATCCATGACTCTAGAAAGTTGAAAGGGGACATCTGGTTTCTGCCAATGGTTCGTTTCCATGAAGATTGAACAGCTACGGCCTTCAGATTTGTATGCAGTACTGATGACTAGGTCTTATTTTCCTTTTTCAGCAAGGAGCTGAGTCAGTCATCAAATATGGAGAGTCTCTGTTCTTTAGGGTGGCAATTTGTTAACAAATGAGACTTGCACATTTTGCAGATGTGCTTTGACTGCAATGCAAAGAATCCAACCTGGGCATCTGTAACTTATGGAGTGTTCATCTGCCTTGACTGCTCTGCCCTTCATCGCAGTCTTGGCGTGCATATCAGCTTTGTCAGGTAGGAAAAACAGTGAGATTTTCTGTCACTAGTCCATGGAGGGGAGTGCACACTGTCTGGACAATTCTGCAATTTAGAAATGAGATTCTTTTGGCATCATTGGACTCACATGTATTTGATTTTATTTATGTTTTTTAGGGTTGGATGTTCTCCGTTTTCTCGAGCTGTAGACTTTTACAGTGACATGTATAACATTAGAATCCATGATTCAATGATGCTAACGTTGACAGTCCTTGTACGAAACTGTTGAAACACTGCCACACATAGTTGTGGAGGTAGAAACAGGTGACTGGCATGATTATCAGGAACATAGGGTCAATGTGTTGTTATGGCCTGAATGTGCACAACTGTGGCCTTGATTCATACTTCCTTCCACAAGGTTTGCACTGTCAAATACATTATCTGCTCTGTCTGTAGAGTTACTGTTTGTACCACATTCTGTTTCACCCTTGCTTTTGCAGAACCAGGATTGATTTTTGTCTGCAACCTCCTGATCTCCAAATTGTGCGTTGAGGCTTTGTGTCATTCATGCTTGACTCTAGTATTCAGATGGGCTTGAGGAAAGTGGATGCTGCTATTGTTTAGGTTGCACCAACACTAAGTCTCATCTCAACCATCTTGCTTGCATTAGTCTTGTCCCAGATACTGATTATGAAGTCACTTTGTAGTCAATGAAGACAGACAAGCAGACAGAAGGCAATGAAGTCTGTTTGTCTTGGTACCCTTTTTTCTAAGAAGCAGAACACATGTTTTTGGAAAGGAAGTCCATCATGGTCCTGTCTTGAATGTATGTGTATGTCAAGGTTCACACACCTCTGGTCAAGAGTTTGCTGGTTTGCCACATGGTGGTGTGACAGTCAGAAATCCAGTTATTTTCTTGGCTGCATTCTTCACATCTGTGATGAAGTTGTACACCATCTCACATTGATGTGTATGTTTGCAATTGATGGATTAGGTCAACCACCCTGGATAGCTGGAACCAGGAACAGTTGAAGCTAATGAGCTTTGGTGGAAATGGTCGAGGGCATGTGTTCTTCAAGCAGCACGGATGGACCAATGGAGGTAGAACTGAGTCAAAGTACACTTCCAGAGCAGCTGAGTTATATCGACAGCTTTTGGCAAAAGAAGTGGCCAAGAGTGTTGTTGCTGCTCCCAGTACCCCAGCAGTTTCCTCTGTTCCAGAACCAACTGTCAATAGTGTCATGCCTGTGCGAGAGGAACATGTCTCCTCCTTTGTGGAGCAGCCAGTTAAACCTACACATCTTCCTGCTTCTCCCACTCGTCCAGGATTGGGCAGTATTGCAAGAAAGACTCCTTCCCTTGGAGCTAAGAGGCTTGTTGGAAGCAAAATTGGGGGTGGCCTGGGTGTAAGGAAGCTCACTAGTAAGGTAAGCTCTGGAGTACAGAAAGGTTGTGGAGATCAGATGACTGTTGTTGAAGAGAATTGGCTCTGGAATCTTGATTTGTTTCATTGTGGGCTGACTCATGTCATTCATTGGTGTCTTCTCTGAGCCAGACATGCACATGAGATGTCTCTTGAAGCTGTTCTTTGCTGTTCGCACATCTGTTCTTCTGATGTCCACCATTCTCCAAGCTGTGTTATTATGTCATAAAAGTCTGTTGACCACAGACTTTGTCCTCTAGTGTATTTCTCCCAACATTCTCCTTTCTTCTCTGCTTATGTTCTCCTTATGAAGATGTATTATGTAACATCTGTGCTGTGTCAGGTAAATTCTGTAAGAGTGCCAGTTTGATGATCCCAGGCACAAATGTGTGGGGAGTTCAATGCAAGTAGTCCAGTTGAGATCTTATGGTGTTACCTGGCATATGCAGCAAAATGAAGGTGTGTTTGATCAGAAACCAGCAGACCCTGTGCTGGAGCCAGCAGCAGCAGCACCATCTGTCACAGGAGGTGTTTTGCTCTCAGCACCACAGACATCCCGGTTTGTGTACAATGATGATTCAATGACGACAAATATTAGCAATGAGAATGGCTCGACTGGCCATGTGGCTGCACCCACAAGTGCTGGGGAATTCTTTTCTGAATTTGCAGTCTCTCCAGGCAGAGCATCATCCCGCAGTACTGCTGGCCCAAAAATACAAGTATGATCCTCTTGGATGTTTGTGAAGCCTATTCAATACTTATGATCTGAAGGTACTTGATGTGATCATGTGCTGCCCTGTCTGCATGGGGATGAAAATTGCTTTCTGATTGCAGACCAAAGAAAGCTCTGAGGCTCAACGGAAGTTTGCCAATGCAAAATCTATCTCTTCTGATCAATATTTTGGTGATCAGAATACAAGTGGTGATACTGAGAATACCACACGTTTACAGAAGTTTGCAGTTAAGATTCTGTTCCAACTTGTGTGGTCATTTCCATTGTTTCTATGAACTTATTGGTCATTCTATCCAGTGGTCTCCAGAGCTAATATGGTAGAGTGAGTTGTCAGATTTGTTTTAATGAGGTGGCTGGCATTATCACACTTCACCCAACCCAGAAAACAGCAAGAGCTATCTGTAGGGACCAAAGGGGTCAACTCTTCATGTAATTTCTAGAATGTAGGTGGACCTTGCTACTTATCGCTGATGGCTTATGTTGATAATGTTGGTAGAACTCCTCATCCATTTCAAGTGCGGACTATTTTGACCGGGAAGAGGGAGGGACAAAAGGTTCTGCCCTTGACCTGACAGCAAGTGACATCATGAGCAAGCTGTCTATGCAGGTATTGTTAGTTATAAACACTTCGCATGATGTGCTGTATCAGTGTGCTGCAAGCTTGTAAGCCTGCAATGGAGCAGTGAAACAACCAGAGTAATGCACTTCTACCTTGTGAACTGAAAGATCACAGTAGGATGATGATGTTCAGTATGTGGGCTTAGATGTTGCAGCTGAAATGAGGGGCACTATCGACATTTTCTATTAGCTATGTCTCTTGAGTGCCTAGCCAACTTGATGACTGGGTCTTCCCATTGTTTCTGGAATTTTGATGGAAACTCAGGATGCAGATTTTGTGTAATGTTTTGCCTGAAACTTTGGGCAGATTCTTCTATACTTATCTACATCCACCATTTGGAGCTGATGAAGTCAGTAGGTAGCCATGGCAGCTTGTCACTGCTATTCATGACGAAGGTGATGGTCTGACACTTTGTGAGTAACTCTCATAAGAGTTATGACTGCACTCATCAATGTGTTATCCTAAACTTCTTGTTGAGATTTCTCTGCAATTTCATGTAGAAGTATGTTGGCATGCATCTTCTTGAGGAAAAGTGACGAACCTGATTTTCATCTTCAATTATTTGATCTGCTTTGTCACCAAATGTATGCTTGTCCATGCTGCAAAAGCGTGCTTGGTGCAGTTAGAGTTTGCTCATGATTACCTGTTTCAGCCCAATCAGAGAAAAGGTCTAAGTAGATTTGTCTATAATGACTTCTGTTCTCATTTGTCAATCAGTCTCGTTAGAAATATGACTCTTTCAACAGTCTGAGCATACAATTCATGGTGGTGTAATTTCCCTCCATGCCTTGACATATGTTGTGGTGTATGAGCACTCTGGATGATCCCTGCTTCTTATGAAAGGTATTTGTTTGACTGAAGCCTGGGTAGAATGCTGGAGCACATGTCCCTGCTCCTGACATAACAAGTAAAATACTGGTTTTGCCTCGAATTGAAGACCCAAAACCCTTACGAGTAGTCTTTGCTTTGTGAGGTGTGCAGATAGGCGAGTTGCGATTTCTGAAGTGAGATCTGCTGTTGGAGGGCCTTCTCACTAGTTCAAAGGAATGACCGCAACAAATGAGGAAGCTATGGATTTGTTCTGCATCACAGACATGATGGCAGGGAAGACAATAACACAAGATAATAATAGTATTCCAGGGCTGTAGATTGAGCTCTCTGTTGCCTATTTGATCTTAGAAACACATTGACTGTGATTATGGTAGACGTTTAGAGGGGGTGTTTGTTTACTCATTTACCACTAAACCTGGTGCGTTTTGCTGTCACTAGTTATTTGCATGCAGCATGGTAGCATTTCTGTTCAGCTATGAATACTTAACCAGTGTCATGGGTTCTGCTACATTCCAAAGGCAACTCCATTGGACAAGGTGAGATGAGTAGAGATCAACTGAGGCCATTTCTGTCTTCTGAAAGAGTCTTGTGATGGTAGTTGGAGTTCAGCCAAGAATCCCGTGCGTATGGTGATGAGAGTTTTATAACATTGCTGCATCATGATCAGGAGCTGCATAAGTCATTGACCATCATAAATTTATTGTCAAATTGCCACAGTGAAAATCGGTGGTGGATTAAGCCCCAAAACCTGATGCCTTTTGTGAGAAATGGACAGATGAGATATATTGTGGATGTCGTTTCATAAATGTAATTGCATGTGGTAAAACATATTGATATTCAGATTTGGTGTTAGTATTTTGTATAATAAACTCACGGATGTGCACTTGGAATGTATTTTCAAGTACATTGGCCAAAATTATCATTTCATCTATTATGCACAAATTTGGAATGAATCAACCAAACATTTTTTTTGATTCTTTGAAGTCCTTGGATTTGTGTAATCATAGTATTCATTATCTTTGTGTTGTTTTTTCATTGTAAAGAAAACCTTGGAATGTTTTCAAAATGATATAATCATATGCGATAATTAACCACACCTTTACATAATAATATGGTATATATTGAAAAAAAAAAGAGAATGTTTTTAATCATTTTTAAAATCATGGATTTTTTAATCCATCACCTTATGTAACCAATTGTAGTCATACACCTCAATCTTAGCAAACACTCCAATTGTTTTTTAAAACCATCCAAAAGCAATCCATCACACTTTGGTGATAGTGGTATGGTAGACTTGTGTTATCCTATTTGCACCTTAATATTTTTGGCAAATGATTATGGCACATCTTGAAATGACTATGTGAACTACATGGGAATGTTATGGGAACATCATTCCCACATGAGAACATGAAAAACAAAACATGATTTTTATTTTTTTTGGGGGTAATTCATAATCTTCTATTTTGGAAAAATATACAACATATTTCTTTATCTTGAAAATATTATTAAACATAATTATCTTTTTCTTGGAAGATTAAGGAATGAAAAGAACCTTCATGCCCATAATTTTGAGATAAGGTGCTTTCCAAATAGACTAGGAAACTTCTAGTGTTCGAGCATCTCCAATGGTGGTGCACCATAATGCCATGCCATTCTTCTTTTGTTGTGGTGTTCAATTTAATCATTCCAAGGGATATACTTCTTTCAAAAAAAATAGTCCCTTGTGGTTCCACTCCAAAAAAAAAACTCCATTACATTTCTAAAAGGTTCATACACAATGTGGTAGTTGTAGAGAGTACTAAAATTCTTGTACTAAAAACAACCAAAAAAAAAACCATTTATGTTTGTCGATTTTTGCATTTATGTGAACAACACTTTTCATAATCTACCTAATTATATAAGAGTTATTCCAAAATTACAAGCATCCGAAGAATTATCTCACATTAATGAATGACATTTTTTTTTTAAAAGGAGAAAAAAGAAGGCTAAAGTAAAATCACTCATCATTGAACACACATCTATGTTCAAACATCAGCTCTTTTTTTTTTCTTTAATTGTTTAATTTGAACGATCTTTGTGGCTATGGGTGCATCAACTAAAGCTCTTTGAACTCCAAATTCAAAGTAGCAATCAACAAAGGAGCAATCAAGAAAAAGCACAAAGAGAACAACAAATCACAAAATGTTTAGGAAAAAAATTTTAATTTTTAAAAATATTTTCATTGTTTTTTATTTGTTTTGAGTGATCCGAAAAGCTACGAGTGCACCAATTATTTATTTATTTATTTAATATATAATTGAAACTCTACAAAACTCTTCTGAACTTAAAAAATAACAAAGCAATAATGTCCAAGCATTTAATGGTATTTAGTATGTAGCCAAATCTGGCTAAATCATCTTATGGATGATCGCCACTTCAGCTAATCTCAAAATTGATGATACAATTTTATTTTTATTTTTTAAAACCCTGCTCTGTACGTCTTCGCATTTGTGCAAAAAAGAAGCTGCCCTGAAGGTTCCCGTTTAGGGCGAAGGAACGATACCCGCAGGGTATAAATTGGTAGTTACGAAGGTGAAGAGGAAGCCCCGGATATGGCCTCTGCGTTTCTGCCATCGCCAAATGCGCGCGCTCTCGCTAGCAAAGAGCTGCACATTAGTCTCTCCATTTTGTTCGAGACTAGCAAGCAAGCAAGAAGAATGATGATCTCGTGAAGCAGTTACAAAAAAATTTATTGAGGGATTGATTTGACAGACATTGTGTTTGACGCAATTGTAATATCAAGGAAGGAGAGTCTTGCAAAAAAGCTTCCACGGTATGTATGCGATGGCCGAGAGAGTAGTGCGGAGAACATTGCGGGGTAGAATATAAAGAAAAATAAAAATCTCTCGAGTAATCCGGGTTCTCTTATCAGGAGCGAAGCTGAGCTAAACGGAAGCTTTAGAAGAAGAAGAAGAAGAAGAAGAGGTCTGGAGATTGTGAGAGAGTTTGTATTTGTGTTTGCGTGTGTGGCGAAATAGGTGTAGAGGTAGGTGCAGTGAACGTAGGAGGAGGTGGAGGGATGACGGACATTCGATGGCCGCCGCATGACGGAGAGCAACAACAATCTCAAGTTCTTTCTTCGGGACGAGTGGCGGGAGGAGGAGGAGGAGAAGGCAACAGACAAATTAGTGACGTTGTCGATGCCACTACACACTACTCTGACGACGAGAGATCGGTGGCGGCGGATTCGTGGTCTGTGAAGAGTGAATATGGCAGTACTCTCGATGGTGAAGATCAAAGAACCGTGGATGTCGTGGATGCATTGAATGCAGCAGCTTTTCGGCCGTTGGACTACCTGTATGTTGTTTTCTTGCTCATCCCCTCTCTTCTTTGCTCTAACATTATCCGATGCTTCCATTCCTCAACACTAAAATTAGGAGCACAATTTGCAGAAGAAATCAAGCCAATGCAATGTTACAGCCACTTGGTCTTAAGTCATGAACTTCTTTTGCCTCCATCATCAATCCTGAAACTAATCGACCGATTGGCCAGCCGGTCACTACCAAGAAGTAGATGGAGTTGTATTATCTTCATCAATCTATTTGCTGTTTACTCTGTTACTGAATGCATGCAAGCTTTCAAATCCCGCAAAAATGGAAGATGTGAACGGCTAGCCTACGTAAGAACAACCTTGAGGCCAAGTCCAGTGATTTTGAAAGGAAAGATTAGGGTTTCCCTTTTCCTCCTTATGTGGTGCAAGAACTCATGCCAGGCTTTGTACATCGGTCAAATCTCTTTTCAGTGTCATTGTCTGAAGCTGGAGCTCAGGGAGCGAATCAGTTTTCTTGGCAAAATCACATGTGGACTGTCAGCTTCAGACACCACACTTATTAATTTTAGCACATGGATTCAGCATTATTGCAGCAGTAGCTCAGAATCTGGACCAGAAAATAGGGCAAGTGGGTTAATGTAGGAGACTTGTTTTCTTTGTGAATTCATCACCATCTGCATCAGGAAGGCAAGTTATATGGTCACAATATGGTCAAATGCTGAAATATTTCTATAGGAATTGCATTTGATGAATCGTGAGGATTCTGGATCATTAGGAGTGGTAAATACAATACCTAGCTCCTGAGGTGAGCTTCCTGCCACAAACTTGAGGAGGAAGGAATCTGATCCTGGTATTTAAAGCATTTAGAGAAGTCATGGGTCATGTACTGCAATGGTTATGTTATGTTTTCTTGACAAAGGCACATGTGGACCTTCAGCATGTCATAACTTACAGGTTATAGGGTAATGATGTCAGTCCCTTATGTGGTCAGACACAAGATCTTGATTGCTGACTTGTGTTTCTCTTGTGTGGGCAATGTGGATCTGTCCTGGCATGATGGCATAGTGAGCATAACCTTATGTTCTAGATTTGGCTATGGGTTCTAATTGAAGGTAGGGTATTGTGTTCTGTTATCTATGGGAGGTTTGCAGTGCTGATGTTTTTTTGCTTTTCAGTTCAGATAAAGATGAAGATGATCTGGAGACAGAAGCTTCGATTCTAGGCCTTCAATCCCATTGGGACTCAACCTATGCAGATGAGCTTGCAAACTTCCATGAGCATGGTGATGCAGGGGAGATCTGGTGAGAGACTTTCCTTTTAAATGCTAACTAATTGATGTGCAAGTAAGAATTTTTGGGTAGGCTTATCTATGTTGTACATTCAGCTCTTCCCTCTGCTTTTCTTACTGCCAGAAAATCAGACAGGTTAAGCTTACCAACAAGCTAAAAGGAAATGAGGCTAACCCTCACAACCTTGTTACAGCTTAAATGAGGATACTCTGGAGAGTAGTTATCTCTTGAGTGCTTGCAGACATTGTGATTGAGTCTTGCCCTTCAAATGCAACAGAAAGTCAAGGTGCAGATTTTGTATAATTGTTGGCCAGAAATTTAGGGCAGATTGCTATGTACTTGTCTACAGTCTACACCCACCAGGGGGAGCTGATGAAGGTAGTAGGGAGTAATGGCATCCAGTCACTGCCAGTCATTATGAAGGCCCAATACTTTTTGAGTGACTCAAGGTTATGACTGCATTTGTTGGTTTGGTTGGGACTGAAAAAACAGCTTCCTTTGTGTAGGCCTATGCTAAATGATGTAGGAGGACCAGGAGAATGTCACCAGATTCCAACATTTCACAACCCATTAGCTTCTGCTTTTAACCCCCCAAGTTAGCAGAAATTAACCCTAGCCTTGAAATGTATTGACACTCTGATATTCTAAGGTTCTCAGGTTCAGTTGATTTTTTATAGGGCTTCTAATCACAAGTGTGGAGCTTCAAAACACACTTTGTCATCAAGTTCACAGTCTTGTTTCTCTCTTTGTTCTTCCTCTTTTTCTTTTTTTCTCTCATTTTTCTTCTTGGTTTCTTTTGTCTTCTCCTTCTCTTTTAGATTTGTTTAGCCACCCGGCATCATCACTGAGTCTTCCTGTTACTGTGGTCTTGTGACAGAAAGTATGTTCATTAGTGTATGGCATTGACCTCCACTGAGCCTGGAGGTGGAGAAGTCAGTGGAAATGTTAAGGTAGCTACTCAGCACAATACATGTTGCTGTTGAAGGTCTCTGAACATGTGTTTGACTGTTGTTGTTGTTCAAGCCACTCAGTTTTGTGACAGAAATCCAATGTAGGTTAGTGTTTGTCATTAATGTACTGCCATTGCCAGAAACCGATGAAGTGAATGGTGATATTGTGGTCAATACCATAACATTGCAGTTGAAGGTCTGTGAACATGTATATGACCATTGTTGTTGTTAAAACTGATCTTCAAATTCTGTGTTGTTGTCTGGTCTTCTCCTTTCTTTAGAGTTGGGGTTTGTCTTTTTCATGCTTGATGTTTGGTTGCTGTTATTTTGTCAAATCTGAAATATCCATAACCTTATTATTGGGTATTCTCTCATTTCTTTCCAGTTGACTTAAAGCACAAGTTTTGTGAAATTCTCATTACTTATCAAGATAACAGTTTTGTTTTTGTTTTCTCCTATATTCTTTTGGGTTTGATCTCCTTGTTTTCCTGTCACTGATGTATTGTCAGATCTGAAATCATTATAATCTTGTTATCAGATCATCTCTCAATTTTATTCACAGTGAATTAAATTGTAAGTAGGGAGGTGTTCTCAGTACTTGTGAAGATATAGTAAGATAATTCAGTCAGTGAAGCTGGTGTGTGCAGAGTTGGTGGTCAGTAAGGTGATGTACCTTCATGGACATATTGTATGAGCTGTCACTGTAGTTGTAGGGAAGATTTAGAGTGTCAACACATTGAAGAGATTGAGGACTTTATGACAACATCTATCTGGAGACCTAAATTTGGGTGAAATGTTTAGGTTTGGTGAAGAGGTGATGGAGACAGTAGCATCTTGGACTGCAAGAATTTGTGTGGCAGTTGCTGCTGGGCTTCCTTGTGATCCTATCAATGGCTTTGCACTGCCTCCAAGAGGCTTGTCTGATATATCTGCAGGTGGATCCATGGCTTTGGAGCTTGCCAACTGGAATGTTCTAGATATTGGCACTGGCAATGGACTGTTCCTTCATGCTCTGTTCAAGCAAGGGTATGTGCTTCAGCACATCCCATTCCCAAACTTTGTGGTTCCAGTATCTTTCACTGGATTGACCATTACGCACAATGGATGAAGTCAGGATCTGACAACGTAATTTCTTGTGTAGGTTCACTGATCTAACAGGAACTGATTATAGTGAGGGAGCAGTGGAGCTAGCAGGAGCTGTGGCTGAGCGCAGGAACATGGACAACATCACCTTTCTGGTGCATCTCCTGTGCATGGCTTGTTGTCTCTCTCTGTTGCTTTCTACAGTATATAAGATTTCACACTTGAGGTAATCTGTGAGTACGGATGATGGGACTGATCAAAGACATGAGGATTGTAGGTTTTGTCAGCATAAGAGTATTTCTTTCAGAAGTGCACTAAAACAGAGTTTCTGACCATCATATGTTTCTCCTTTTTGGTGCTGTATGGAAGATTTTGTTTATTCCAAGTTGTAATTTCATTTTCCCAATTTTATCAACAATTTAAAATCCCATGAGGTCGATGGACGCCTTTCTCACATCATCGATACAGGCAGACCTTACACAGATTTCTTGGTGCATCCAGATAAACTTGGCTGTGAATATCTGAGATAGTTGTGGTCAACTGAGAGAAGCTTGTTAAATACAGGTTGATGATGTACTTGATTCAAAGTTAAACCGACAGTTCCGTCTTGTCACTGACAAGGGCACTCTTGATGCAATTGGTCTCCATCCTGATGGAGTACCCCGCAGGTTTGAAATCTCATCTTCTTGTCTCTTTTCCCTAGGCTATGCAGATAATGTGAGTAGGCTCAAGTTTGAGCAATATAATGTGCTTAACTATTTCACAGTCCTAGTTTTGGAGTCATTCTCCAACTTAGAATATCCAGTTCAACTTGGATATTGGGAGTTGCAGTCATTGATTGCAAATAATCAGCTCCATAGTGGCCATTTATGACTCCATATGCTTAACTGTGCAGGCGCCAGGTCAGATTGCCTCATACAGATAATCTGATTTTGCTATGTGTAGCAACCATCCAGGTGTAAGCATATGCTAGCAGTAGCCTGTTAGAAGGTTCTAATTGCTGATACTTCTTTTTTGCCAGAAGAGTTGTATCATAGATGCCTGTGTATTGAGTTATCTTTTACTGAATTGCCTCAACATGATGATCGGCATCTTCAATTTCATGGTCTTTTTGTGCTGAGTGTCTGCAGGTTGCAATATTGGAAAGCTCTCTATAAACTTGTCGCTCCTGGAGGTGTGGTGGTATGGTCTCTATTGCTTGCCACCATTTCTAAATTTCTTGCATTATTTGATTTTAAGATTAAAATCCTGCAGCTTTCATGCACTATATAACCCATGGCCAGGTCAGAATTACTTGCTGGGCTGGATTACTCCTATGCATCAGACCATGAAGTAAACTAGTCTTCCTGTGCTTGGACTGCTCTTCCACACTGATCTTTTTGTTGTGATGTGAGAGAGAGGTGGTGGTTGAGAACTTTGTGAGCAACGCTCATAAGGTTATGACCACATTTGTTGTTGTGCTACATTCAAAGTCTTGGTGTAGAGTTTTCCCTGCAATCTCATAGATATGATAAGAGGATAAAGGGAGAGAAGGTTTCTGAAACCTGTATAGAACTTTGTGCTTCTCAACTCTAAGCTGGGTGGTTTGTAACACAGGTGGTAACGTCATGTAACAGCACCAAGGATGAGCTAGTTGCAGAAGTGAATGCTGTCTCTCAGCCTTTGAAGGTCGATCAGCATGGCACGAAAGATGACAAGGATATAACTGGACTTAGCTCACTCTCAACAAGATTGACCTTCAAGTACATAGATCATATCCGCACCTATCCAACTTTCCGATTTGGAGGAGTTGAAGGAAGCCGGGTTTCAACAGTTGCTTTTGCTCTGAAAGTGTGAGGTCATTTGACGTTGCCATAGGTGCTTTTCTTAACTGATGCATGTGAATATTGATTTAGATGGAAGTTGGAGATGATGCTTGCGAGGTGGAGTTGGCTGTATGAGAAGTTGCTAGCATGTTTGAGGAAACCAGATGTGTGTGTTTACTGGACATGATTACTGGATGGTTTCATTGCAAAAGATAATACATTCCATCCCTTGTTATTGCATCAGTTATTATCAAATGAATGATTGGGAATTAAAACTGGCAATTCAACTTACAACCACTAAAAATGTGTGACAAAGAGGTTAAATCACATTTAATTGATAAATGTGATATGATGTTTAAAATATATTATATTCAAGGGTTACAACTTTGTTTTACAGAGCTTTTTAAGTAAGAGTCCATATGAAAGAATATTGAGTTGGTATCAATTTAATTGTGAGAACCAGCTATGGGTTCAAGCCATTTCTCCCAATGAACATTGGTGGATATGATATCAAGCAATACATGCCATGATATCATAACGATCGATTTTAATTGGAGTGACAATCACCACTTTGAAAACTAGGTGTTTCATATTTTTTCAAAAATTGATACCCAAGCACAATAATGGAAGATATCAATGGCAGGTTTTGGGGAGTATATTATCTACTCTAGGTAGCAGGAGTTTTTTAATAAACTTTTATAAGCTTCTAAAAGAATCCAATGTTTTTAGGTTTTAGGTTTAGGGAATTAGGGGTGAGTGAAGAGGAAAAACTTGTTTTTGCATCAATAAGAAAGCCCAACTTTCACTTGGGCCTCACTTTTTTCCATCATTCAAATGTTTTGAAATTATGTTGTTGAAGATTTGTGTGAACTAGGTTATGGAAACATTTTTCTTTTCTTTCTCAATTCACAACTCTACTTTCGCATTTTCTTCTTGGCTCCCACTCTCCTTGTGTGATTTTCTCTTAGTAGTATTGGTGTTGCTCCTTCAAGTACATGCACGTATTCTTAGTTGTGCTAATTGTGCCTTTCCTTTTTAGATCCTATTTTTACTCATTAATTTGTTGCATGTATTCCCCCCCTTTGTTTGCTTGTGCAAGTGTGAGATCGTAACATTTCCTTCTTGGCTTTTGGTTCTATTCATTGATTTATCAAATGTATTTCCCCCCTTTTGTTTGCTTGTGTAAGTGTGAGATTATAGCATTTCCTTCTTTGCTCCTAGCCTTACTAGTTGATCTATCACACATATTTTTCCTCTCTATGTTTGCTTATGTAAGTATGAGATTGTAACATTTCTTTCTTAGTTCTTAGCTTCCTTCATTGATCTATCACATGTATTTCCCCCTTCTTGTTTGCTTGTGTAGGTGTGAGATCATAACATTTCCGTCTTGACTACTCGCTTCACTCATTGATTTATCACATGTACTCCCCCCTTCCTCTTGCTTGCTTGTGCATGTGTGAGATTGTAACATTCCTTCTTAATTGTTGGCTTTACTTGTTGATCTATCACATCTACCTCCTCCTTGCTTTGTTTGCTTGTGTAAGTGTGAGATTGTAACATTTCTTTCTTGATTGTTAGCTTTACTTGTTAATTTATCACATGTATTTCAACCCCTTTGTTTGCTTGTGCAAATGTTAGATCATAAGACCTTCAACTCTCAACATTGGAGTTTAGTTCCAAGCTTTAAGCTTGGAACTTCAAGTTTTTTTTAGTTTTTGGGTTTTGTGTTAACTTCAACATTTCATTTTTTGTTGCTACTTTTTTTGGTATCTTTTGCCTTTTCTTTTGTTTTAGTGTTGTTTTTTTCCCCTAATTTTTTGTTTTTTTTTCTTGCTGGTTTTTTGGGCTTTTATTGTTACATTTTCTTTTATTATTATTTGTTGATTTAAATACTAATTATCGTTTTTTTTGTTGTTTTTACATCTATTCAATATTTAGATGGGTTTTGCATCATTTTACACTTAATTCCCATTGCACAACTTTATTACATTATGATGCAAAGGAAAAGTGAGTGATTTTATCCTTATGTACCTCAAATTGAGATTGAAAGAATTTCTTTAATTAAGATATTTACAAGTCTAGGAAGATGTTGTTGGCAAACAAACAATGTAAAAAAGTTGATACTCATGAACAAGAATTAGCCTAGTGATCCTAAGGTTGGTTGTATTTCCCCAACTACCTTGGTGGAGTTGATTGAAACATATATTAATCTAGACAAAGAATTGGAAGGGTTTAAAATTGCCTGTGGTATTCTAAAAAATGATGAATTTGTTCATTTTCATTAATTTTTATTAAATCCTTTCACTTGTTCCAATTTTTTAATTTTTTCTATCTTATTTTATTAGATTTTTGATAACCAACTTTAGAGAACTACATAAAATAACCACATGTTATTAACCTTGTAAGAACCACCTATTTGATAATCAACTTTAAAATTTTAAAACTCAAAAGTTAAAACCCTAGTAAATTCTCTAAATTTTTTGGGGGGGGGGGATTAGAATTAAGTTGATTTTACAAAATTGCTTGAAGGACTAGAACTGGTAGTTCTTTGAAAAAAAGGAGAACCACCCAACATTGGTTACAAACAAAAAATAATAATGAAACACATAACTTGAGAATTTTGATTTCCACATGGGAATCTTGGAAATTTATGCTCTTCAAATGTGGTCCCCACCACCATCTACAAAATATATTTTAGGGAGGAAAATGGTGATTCCTTCCTATTGTGATGTGCTTTTATAAATGTGAATTGCCCATGGTTCAACCGTGCACCATTTTTGTTCTAATTTGCATTAATCAATTTTTTTTGTTTGTGCAAATTGATTTCACTTTGAATTCATATAATTTTTATGTTCAATCTAATCACATTTTGAATCTTTCACACCCTACTTTGTGAGAACTAAGGAATATGTCCTTGGTTTGCATTTCATTTATGAAATAGAAGATGACTAAAGTTCTTGACCCTTAGTAACATTTGACAAATTAACAATGCATTAGTTGTTATGTTTCAATGCAAATGATGTGAATACCTTTTAAAGTAATTGGCATGGAATTACAATTCCTCATTGAAATCAATTAATTCATGCCCTCTTTTTTTATACGGATCAATTCTATGACACACACAACAAACCTAGGAATGAAAACCAATGTTGGGCAAGACTTAATTTTTTAAATATTAACTAGTATTGGTATTGAAATTTTTTATAAAAAAACTACCTTGGTACTATTATTGGGAATTTTTAATTTATAAGTTTCACAACAATTTGGTATTGATATTATTTTTTATTTTTAAAATCATGTTCACCTAGTTTTCGTATTAAAGTCCAAGGTTGATTGTGGCTAGTATGAACAAATGTACATTTGGTATTGAGATTGGCACAACCTTAATATGAAGGTTGTTTTATTTTTAGTCCTTACTAAGCAAGTATTGGTGGGAGGTTGGTAATGTTTTAAGTCCTACCAATCTAGTTGGTTTTTTGAATATTGACACTAATATCAATATTTTTACTAGGATTTCAATCTAGTACCTACCCAACACTAGTTCAAATCTTGTATGGTTTGCTTATAGTGGCATTGTTAAGAGATTTGTATTCCAATCCTTCACCCTTTTTTTCAAGTCTCCAAAACATCACTTAGAATTATCAAATTATATATATATAATTTTGTAAGACATAAATTCTTAATTCATTAGTTTGTTAAATCCAATGAAAAGTGTATTGCATTTTGATGAAAATGGCAATTGATGAAACAACTTGACTTAATTGACAACTAACTTGGACTAATTTCATGATGGCTTCGATTGGCATGTCTAATGTCTATGTTGAGTGCAGTCCACTCCTTCATAAAATTTCCTAGTTGCAAAATGTTTTTGTTTGTGAGTTCATTGTGGAAATTTTTTATTTGTATGGCATATTTGTTTCATATTATTCAAGTCACATATGTGGGTTCAAAGGAAATGTTGTAATTTTTTTCAATAGGCTAGTGGATTGCATTCAAAAAATTATTTACATGATATGGATAATGAATTTAAACATGAAGATTAATCAAATCTACCTTTTGAATTTGGGGGGCAACATGTATAGGTGAAGTTCAAGGACCAAGCCATTGGTGACATTTCTTGTGTCACTTGAAACACTTATGCCAAGATAATTGTAACTTGGTGAAATTTTGATGTACATATAAAGATGAAAATTTGATCTTTGAACTTGGTAATTGTTTTCTTTCTTAGTCTAATGGATACTCTTGAAGTGATTTATCCCCAATATTGGTTGGGCCTTCACTTTGAAATAACATTTTAGTTGCATTGAAATATGATCAAAGTCATATATTTTGTACTCATGTTTATTGTGCATGTATGGAGGTAAGGACTTATGTTGGACCCCATAACCTATGATATGCAACATTCTCTATTTGTTTTGACAATGAAAACCAACTCTAAATGTGCTATGGCTCAACCTTGTAGTACTTGTAACCATGTGATAGGGGTGATTGACTAGTTCATAGATTAATGTTCATAAGATGTCAAAATGTATCAAATTAATGACAATTGTAATTATGCAGTCCTTGGTTAAATGAAAGGCAAACATTGTTTTAGTACGCTTAGCTTTATGGAAACCAAGCTAAGGAATATGTCAACAACCCAACTTGATTTGGTTATATGAACGTTTGTTTGCAAATTTTCATTATTACCAAAGTCATTGATGAGTGGAAGTTTTTCACATATGTTATGCATTTAATTTTGTGTTTGCATTGAATTTTGGAACCAAATATTTTTTATATTTTTTGTTTTAATTAAAAGTGTGAAGAGATGATAAAGGAAGGATGTGTGATTAAAGAAACATCGTGCATGAAATATTCAAATTTATTTTTAGAAAACATCAACAAATTTTTTAATACAAGATCAATTTCAAAGGTTGAAAACTATTTCTAACACACACGAAATTATTATAGACAATAAGACATTTGGTTTGTTTGTAGGGGAATTTTCTTTTTTTTAAAAATGTTTTAGGTTCCATAATCAAAAGAACAAAGCATGCATTGCAACTCAAGTAAATGAGTCACCAAGTTGTTGCATTTGGCCTTCATCAATTCCTTGTCATAATTAAATAATTATCACATCAATACTTTTACCTCCTCTACTCTAAAGTTTCAATATAAATGACACCCTTTCCATCCTTACAAGATGTGTACATATGTTATGTTTTCTCTAATTCTTTTCTAATACCTATTATTAATGCATACCCTATATTATTCATATTTAAAATTTGAAAACAAACATAATCTTAATATATAACTATTTTAATAAAAAAATCAAACAACCAATATATGTGACCCTATATTTTTATTCACACAGTTACTCAATTTTAAAAAAGAAGGTGTTCCCCAACCTCACACTTCCATTGGAGAGCTCACATTTGTTCAGTGTTGCACATAACATATTGATTCTGATGGCAAAGTTATAACAAAGTTATTGTGTGCTCATGAACATTTTGGGACAATGAACATTGAAGTCTTAGTGGTGTAATTTTAAAGATTTTGATGGATTGTTTTTCATGATCATGGTCACTTTACCTTGCTTGATTTCCTAGTTGGGTTCAAGCTTGACATCCTTGTAACATGATTGTAATGTTGTGTGTTAATAACCATGTCTTTGAAGTTTGCATAGTGAGATTACTTGTTTGTGTAAGTTCACCACATGCTATAATGGGTTGGACCTTTTGGCCAAAAGTATGATTAAATGCACCCATCACCAACAAAAGTTTGACTTGGTAATGGAATCATGCACAAGAAGAAATCTTGGGTTTTTACACTACCCAAATCCACTATGTTTTTAGTGAAATGGGACAAAGTTCACTAATATGCAATTTATATGGTTTTTGTAAAAAAAGACTAGTTAATTAGAACATATTTAATGAAACATTTTTTAGTTGTTTTGGGTAATGACATGTTGCACTATATAATTTGTAATTTACAAAAATTGACATGGATATTATGAGATCCTAAGGTAATATGATATGGATTGACATGTGACATCATCATGTAACACATTTAGGTATTTTTTAATGTTTTTTTTTTAGTCATAGATTGCTTTTATTGTGTAAAATATATGTTCAATTTTTTAAAGAATTGTAAGTTTTTTTTTCCCTCAATATGAATTTGTCTTATTTTTAAAAAAAACTTTTGTGATGTTATTCAAATTGTTATCACCCATAAGTAATTTTACCCATATTTGCCTATAGAAGAGTTACAAAGTTGCAAAAAAATTTAAATCTTTCAATATTACATTGAAAAAATAATAGTTTTAAATTTGATAAATTTTAATTTTTTGGAAAAAACCATTGTTTATGTTTCCCCCCTTGAAATTGGCAAAAATTGGTCACTAGAAGAAAAATTAATTAAATAATCAATATAGCCATTTTTTTTCAACATCATATTTCTTTAACAACATTAATTATAGATTAATAAAAATGATTGATTACACAACTTTGAAAAAAAATCACAACATATTGTTTATATTAGTGTTTCTAGTAATGTAGCAATACATTTTACCTTTGTAGAAATAAATATATATATATAATTTGGTGATATTTTTGAATTAAATAATTGGATTACCTTCCCTTGCCCTTTAATCGACAATATATATATATAATCTTTGGTGACAAATTTTTGCAAGTTAGTGGTTCTTTTTGGGGAAAAAATTAGAAATAATGAAATTTCAAAATAAATTTGGAGGGGGATCATTCTTGTAAAATATATATATGTTAGTAAAAATATAAGGTGTTATATATTAGTTATTGGGTAAAAGGTATTATTTATTCAAAAAAATATTTATAATTAATATAGATTGTGTAATAATTAATAATTAAAACATATTATTAATATATTTTGGTTTAAATATGTGTATATTTAAAAAATTAGGTAATAATAGGATGAGAAACAATAGGTTAAACAATCATATAATACATTCCAAAAAATGTTTTGTTTGATGCACATGGTTTAAAATTCCAACACTTAATGACCCCTTATGAGAATAATGCAAGTTCAATGAATTTTTGTTAAAACTTTGAGATCACAAATTTGAAAGAACAAAAAGATTATTCATAATGAATAATGATTAATAATTTCAATGTCAAAACCATAAATAGTTCCAACATCAAACTTACTTTAAACATACATCAATATATATATTTATATAAGTTAAAATTTTATAATAGGTTCTAGGACTTTGTAGCCAAAATATAAAAAAAATTTAACAACCTAATATCTCCATATATTGTTTATAGCCCAAACATAATTAAATCAATGATCATCATTTGACCAACACCACAAAATTGAAAATAATAATAATAATAATTCATTGATGTCATTATTATGAGATCGCCATTTTTAATGTTTTAAATTTTTTCTTATAATTGAAAATTTTCATCTATAAATACTTATACATAAACTTGTAACAAAACAAGCCTAATTTTTTTTAAAAATCATGGTAACCATATATATATATATATATTCCCAAACAACTTTTTAAAAAAAAATCTAATTAAGATTTATATTTCTCATACATTAAGAAATAAAATGGAGAAATAATTCAAGAATTTTTTTGGAGGTTTTGTTATTGTGGCATCATACATTTGTAATAAAACAAACTTATCTAATGATGAACAAACTAAGGAAAAAACACATTTTTAAATTTATGTAAATGTACAAGTTTGAAAATTAAAAATTTTAAATATGAAGGTCTACATGGATCCTAAACTTTGGATAAATGAACATTTTGATTTAATCTTTAATTCAAATATTAATGTGAAACATAACAAAATTTTATACATTCATTTAAAAAAATTATGATAAATGCAAAATGCAATTAGATAGTAATGAATTTAAGACATTCAAAATGAATGATTCAACTCATGTGTAAATGTTGATAGTTTCAAAGATGTGAGGTCTTTACAAGTTATTGCATGTGTTTTATTAAATTATGGTAAATGTAAAATGCAACTTGTGAACAATGGTTTCAACATGATACAAGTGTACATTTCAATTCATGTACCATGTTGATAGTTGAAAAGATGTCAAAAAAATCACTAACCATTATAGTGCAATTTGTAAATAAAATTAAATGTTACCTTAATTTCCACATCAACAATTTGAAATTATTAAAAAAAAGAAGAAGGCAAATTCTTGTGTAAGTGCAAGGTGTAGCTTATGAGTATCATTCTCTACTTGGTATCAAACTTTAATTCAACTTATGTTAGGTGTTAATAGTTGAAAAGTTGTTAAAAGAATGACTAAACAATATTACCATTGCTACAAGGAGTCTAGGGTTGAAAAATTTTCCATGTCAAACTTTTTTCCATTATTATAAAATTCAACATGGAGAAAAGCATCCCATGCTAATGAACAAGGCAATCATTGTTTTCATTATGAAAATTATGCACAAATAACTAGTAAACAATTTCACTTGCTATTTGTGTAGATGATAATAAATCAAATAGTGATAAAATTAGACAAGTAGTTGCAATGGGTGGTAGTGAAAAAACCCAAGATTTCTGCTTGTATCAAGACCAAAAAAAAGGTCATCTCATGAAATTTCTACCCCTCATTGTTCAAGATACCAATACAACCATGTCTAGGTTCATTCATGTCACATTTTTATGTTTATTTATAGTTTGCACCCCTTAAAGGCATAAAAAGGTGCCTCCAAAAAAAATCATTTTAGTGATGGTCAAAAGGCAATAATGAAAAGGAAGAAAGTTGAGATGTAAACAATACCTCATTGATTATTGTAGAGTCCATATTTGCAAGAAGAATTTGATTTACATGGCTTCAACCCCAATCCTCCATCGCCGATTGTGTAGAAGGATTTGTTAAACACTAATGCGCAATTCAACTACACATTAGCACAATTCATAGTGACATAATGTAACAACTTCACATTGCATAAGCCTTCTCGCCTCCAAGTTCCAAGTTCCAACTAGTGTTCAAGGTTGTAGATTCTAGAACAAAACTTGAATGTAACGGTAATGCAAAACAAGTACAAAGAAAAAAAAGGGTTTAAGGTAAGGGATGAAATTTGGATTTTGGATTATAGAGGACTTTAAATCCTCAATGTTCATTGTTCAATCTTCTTGGCTGCAGGCTACCACCATCTTCAAGTTGAAACTTGCAACATCCATGAATCTTTAATCAAGTCTATCACTTCAACATTCACAACTTCATCTCGGTCCCCCCCCCTTGCACAAGGAATGAAAGTCTACTTTTAACTCCAACATATGGATTTACGTTCTAAAATTGTTGGTGATCCTACATAATTTTGTGTAGGCAATGATGGTGAGAGGTTCTCTTTGGTAAGTGGCAATAATCAAAGACAATGACTAAAGCTACAAAGGAGATTTTGGCGAAGAAGGAAACAGAGAGTTGGGCATTGACGAATTAAGGCATCAACTTGTCGCAATTTGGCTTCCACTAACCTTAAAAGCTCGCCATGTGTGGTGATGGGTTTAGGGTTTATCGATTGGCCAACAATCCGCCATTTGGTCTAGCCTTTCAATGAATTTCCCTAAAATGAAAGTTTTTTTTAGGTTTAAAGTAAGAGCTACCCCTTTGAGGTTGAAATCTGGCGATATTCCGCCACTAAAAAAAATGCTGCTACTAAGCAGTAAGCAACATTGTAGTTGCTATGAGTTTGCCCTGGTGAATGCATGGAGGGGCAATAAAAGGAAATGATTGTTCTATTGGCCAACTACAATGATTGGCTCAAGTGGTGACACTTAAAACTTGATGGGTGCACCAACTAAGGATTTACAAAATTTCTTTGTATCCTAAAGACAATGATACAACCATCAAAGATTTTAAGCTCAAAATCTTAATATGTTTTAATTCACCCAACACTGAACACGGAACCCCTTTGCCCCAAACACCCCCTATCTTCCCTCATTCCTTTACCAGATTGAGCAATTTTGATAGCGTTGGAAGCACTAGGTGAAGGGCTACAAATGTTCTTTGAGCAGAGGAACAACAACATTGGAGGATTCAACCTCCTTTGAGTTCTTAAATGTTCTCTCACCACCCTATTTACCCTACCCACCTTCATTGAGGGGACATAAGTCATAAGTCTAGGCAAAAATGGGGTTAGGAACATAAGTTCCTAACAGACAGTGAGACGAGGTAGGAGGCAACCAAGAGGATACATGCGATTTTCATTTGGGGAAGAGATTAAAAAAAATTGACATTCCCTATGTGTTTCCTTTAAGTTCTCAGTATGTTCACATCAAGTTCCCAATGTGGTGTTGTCCTGTTCTCAATGCAGTTTTTACTTGTCCTTTAAAGTTCTCAATGTGTTCCCCAAGATGTTCCCAATAGCACCACACTTTATCTGGTAAAGCTCTGCTCTATTTTTTGTAGTGTATTTGCAAGTATGCTTATAAAGTGTAAGAAACTTGCAGGCATTTTGCAAAAACAGGATGCTTGCCTCTAAATGGAATGCTAGGAGAGGTGGGCAGTCCGTTTTTCAAATCACCCATGGTTGGTTGTTTTATTGGCCTGCCTACCAAGAAGGCAAGGAAATTGTGTTTAGATTCATTATAGAGTATAGTAGCTTAAGGGATTTTTATAGGCCCCTAGGTAATAATAATAGCTCTATTTTTATGTGAGGGTTTTAAAAAGATGATATTTTGGCTTGTGTTGGGACTTGAGATTAGTTATTATAGAGTTATAATATCTTAAAGGATTTTGGTTTCTTTTAGAGGATTTTTTGAAAATTATGTTTTTTGCATGGTGAAATATGTGAGTTTTCATAATTCTTCTTTTGCCTTAAGATACTTTTTAAAAATGTAAATGGCAAGGCCACAGTGTGACACACCCCTTGTTTTTTTTCCCTGTGATGATACTCAGCAGGTATCCAATTGGTACTCATTGGGTATCATGCGAAAAAGGTCTAATATAAAAACATGAGTGGCAAGGTTTATGTCGTGGAATGCCTGCAGGCTGCGGCAGTCCCGAAATAATGGGCCCTTGACCTTCAGGCTCAGGGGCCTGTTATTTCGGGACCACCCCAGGCCCTCCTCAGACGTTGGTACCCTACGCACAAGTTTTGCCCAAAATTGAACTGTCATAACCTATGTACGTGTGTCAAAAGGAAGTACATTTATAATTCCAATTCGTTGGTGGGGGTACGAAATCCTACTTGGGGTAGTGTCCAATTATTTATTTATTATTATTTTTTGTGATGGGCCAATCTCAGTGGCTCATTGTGAAAAAGAAAAACTGGAAACAATTGCACTTTGGGATAGACCCCACCAACTAATTAACAGACCTAACAATAGGTACCTATCCACATGAAATACCTATAGGGTAGCCTAGGGGTGGTAAGCTTCCACATTGACAAAATCAACATTAATTTAAAAAAATCTTAAAGCACCGTTTCATGTTGTAGGCAGCTGTAGAGATATTTTGACACAATAATATTCGCCAAAAATCACCCCCCAATAATTCATGATAGAATTATTTTTTATCAATTTTTATTTATTTATTTTTTTTGCAAAATGGTGAAAATTGCACCCCAAAAAATAAAATACTGACTCAACCTTATATTTTCACAACGCCAAATTTTTATTTTATTTCCAAAAAATGTAAAGGATTATTTAATGACAAAACTGACACTAGGGTTAAAGGTTAGTAAGTAGTCGGTGTGTGGGGTGGAGATGATCTTTGCACTTAAAAAAATTTCTCATGTGCATGGTGGAGGAGAAAGCAGCAGCAAAAGTGCCTAAAAAAGTGAAGATATGATAAGGGCGGTTTGTTGCATGCATGCATTTTGGGGGAGTTGGGGGGGAGGGGGTTGGGATGGAGGTTGGATGATCAGTAGTATCCAGTGGTTTTTTTTTTTTTGGGTTGCCAATTTTTGTGATATAACCAAAGTGACAATTAATCAATAGGAAATATTTTAAGTCAAATTTAGTAAAATATATATATATAATAAGAAAACCAAAATTTCCCAAAAATAAAAATAAAAAAAATACACCATTCAATGTTTTGAGCTTAGTACCTAGTTGAGCCAAGTATAAAAAAAAGTTCCGGCGATTTCACTTCAAATTTTTGGTCCAAATATGGCTATTGAAAAATCTCAAAAAAACACTTGATTTTAACACTTCTAAAAATTGTTAATATATAAATTTTTTGGCTATATACAGCAAAGGGGGAATAAGTAAGTAATTAATTAATTAATTCAAAAAAGAAAAATGGGGGGCTGGTAATGGCAATGGTAATGTCAGTGGCATCAAATTCTTAATTCAGAGGAAGAAGAAGACCCATTGGGGTGGAGAGAGAGAGGGAGAGAGAGAGAGAGAGAGAGGGATGTGAAATCAACTCCAATGGTGATAAAAAAAAGGGTACAACCAAAACATCAAAGGAGCCAAGGAGAGGAGAGGAGGCCTTCTCTCCTCTCTTCCCTAGAAAGAAAGGAGTGGTGCAAACATCTTATCACACATCCTTATTACTACATCCTTTTTCCATCACCCCTTATCTGCTGCAAAAAAACACACACACACACTCTCTCTCTCTCTCTCTCTCTCTCTCTTCTTCTTCTTCTTCTTCTTCTTGTGTCTGTGTTTTGGAGTAGTTTTTGTTGTTATAGCTTCTTTGTGGGTGTTGTTGTTTTTTGTGTATCAGTATTTTTTATTATAAATCAATTATCAGTTTGTGTGGGTGTTGTTTGTTTCTTGTTGGTAATTGTGTATCAGCATTTTTGTTTTTTTGTTTTAAACAATTCTGAGGTTGTGGGTGTGGTGAGTTTATTAGAGCTGCATATATCTCTCAAGTCGTCCCCCTTGGAGAGAATGATCAAGCTGCTGTTCCTTCGTCATTCAGGGTAGGTAAGTATTGAGAGAGGCCCCCCAAAAAAAAAACCAAAACTCTCTCCCATTCTTCTCTTTCTCTTGGTTGAGCTCTTTTTTTTTTTTGGTTGCATGTTTCTGTACTTTCGGAGAGAACCCAAAAAACTCCTTTCCGGATTTGGGTTGCAGCAGCATTCTATCTCCCGGCTGGGTGGGTTTGTGAAGAAGGGGTTTATGTTTTGCTGGGGGGTACCTTGAGTCTTGATACTTTCTCCTTTGAGGGTTTTGGTGGGGTGAGTGGATGTCAGTCATTTTGTTTTGTTTTTTTCCACTCGGGGAATGAATACAGTTAGCACCCCAACTAGTAGAGAAATTCAGACGAAGTGCAAACTCTTTTCTCTTCTTGCAGTACGCGCGTGACTGTTGTGAACCGCAGCAGCAGCAGCAGCAGCAGCAGAAGCTAGCTTCGTCTTTGCTCAGATGCTGCATAAAGGAGAGGCTCCTCCTCCATGGATGCTCGCCAACCTCCAGTGGCCCTGAACCGCACTGAAACCGATTTCTCGAAGCGCCCACGAATTGAGAATTGGCGGACGAGGTGAAGAAGAATTTACACAACACCTTGAGAATCGGTCGCTCGCTCGCACGCGAGATTTATGACAATGGGTGGCGAGGAAGTCTGGTCGAGAGTAGCAGAAGAAGAAGATTCGAGAAAGGTCGTCGGTTGGCAAATGGGAGGAAACAACTCCACCAGAGGACTAGGAGTGTTTGGATTTGCCAATTCCTCATCTTTTTCCGCCACGGTAGCATCCGTGATCGATGCAGGAGCGCGGAGGGTTGTAGAGAAGTTCATCGGATTGAATATGGCCAAACCCAGTGCGATTACCGCCGATTTGCCGCTTGTGAGAAGCCCCGTGCCGGTGGTGGTCGCGGCTGTCTCGTATCTGGCCGTTGTGTGGGTGTGGAGCTCCCATATCAAGCGCTCGGGTCTGAAACCCCGAGTTCAGGATCCCAAATGGTTGCAATGTTTGATCATTGCGCACAACATGTTCCTGTGTTGCCTAAGCTTTTACTTGGGATTGGGCATCCTCACTGAAGCTCGCCGTCACAGGTTCTCTCTCTCTCTTTCATCTTCTCCATCTCTCTCTCTCATCTTCCCCATCTCTCTTGCTCTTCTCAAGCTTTTTTTTTCTCTCTCTATAACAGTCATTTTCTTAGACCCTAAACCCCTTTGCTTGCAGCAGCATCATCCTGATCACTAATGATTTGTACCCAAATGATTCTGTGCACAAACCATAAATCTCTGCAACAGAGTTGAAGAAAACAATTCTCACACTTTTTGAAGAATTTCTATTGGCAGTGAGCAGTACATTCTGAAGATATTGTGTCCATTTTCTATCTATGCAGATACTCTATTTGGGGAAACCCCGGCAACGATGAGCATGTGAAGGCAAGTGCTGTCGCTGCAGTGAAAAAATGGCATTCTAAGTTGTACAGTTCTGAATTCAGTTTGGTTTTCCTCAAATTTGAGCACGAGATGCTAGTACCTGCCCTGCCTGATTTTTGTATTTATATGTCTTTCACACCGCCCATAAGGTTTTGCATGCTGTTGTAAAACTGTTGAATAAATGTGTCTTTTGCAGATGGGATTCTACATATATATCTTTTATGTCTCCAAGCTCTATGAGTTCATGGATACGGTAATAATCTGGTTCAAATGAGTTTGATTCCATATTTCCATCTCATTGGGCTTAGTCCAGGGTTGATGTATGTATGAATCACACACTGAAACTTAAATGCACAGCTGATCAATTTTGATTCCATCAGCAAAGGAGAGTGAAGTTGTTCATTTCTTATAATTGCTGATCAATTCAGGGAGATGAGCTTGTTTTTTTAGTAGACACTCCAGATCAGGACTAACCAACATCCAGTTTTGTGGAATTTGGAAAATTCAGAGTCTGTATCTTAACAGTGTTTTGGAGAATAAGCGCAGACTCAGATATAAACCTAAACTTGGCTACGGTTTGTTTTCATGTTGAATACAGGTAGTGATGCTTTTGAAGAGAAACTTACGACAGATTACATACCTTCATCTCTACCACCATGCTAGCATTTGCTGTGTGTGGTGGATCATTGCCCACCTATGCCCAACTGGTGATGGTGAGCCTTTGGAACTCTTCTATTTCCATATATTGCCTAGAGACTGCACAGAACTACCACAACCCAGAAGTGGCAATGCAATTTGAGTGATTAGATTGTCAAGATTTCAGAGATTTCCACACAACTTGTTCATGTGTTGTTCTCATGCCCGTGTGATTGTATCGTTTTGGAGCCCATGACCAAAATAATTTCTACGGTTGCAAACATGATCATACCTATTGAAGTCTATCAACACAAAGAAGAAATTCATTGGCTTTACACTTCATTATTCCACAGTATTCATTGTCCAAATTTTGCACAGGGAAGGCTGCCACATCTTCTAAGATTTGAAGATTCTTTTCTCCTAACAATGCTGAAAGTCTGGGTTGTGATTGAGTTTGACAATGGGTGTTGTGGAGGTGGATCATGCAGCCTATTTTTCAGCAGCATTCAACTCATGGGTTCACGTGGCCATGTATTTGTATTATCTGCTAGCTGCTACTATTGCAAAAGATGAAAATTGTCGACGCAAATATTTATTCTGGGGAAAGTAAGTTGAGTCACACATTTGTCCCATGGGTTCTGGAAAATCCTTAGTGTCAATTCAAACCCTGTGGTACTAAGAGAAGTTTTGAAGAAACAAAGAGGCTTCCAGAAGTAAGTGTTGGTGGCAACTATTGACTCAAATTCAATGCTCAACTTCATGCAGGTACCTGACCATCATGCAAATGATTCAATTTGTAGCATTTATTGCACAAGCAGTTTATGGCTTATTGCAACCAGCGTTATATGTGAAGCATCTACCACGGGTAAGTTTCTTTTGTCTAGACATCATTCAGTATTGTGGGTATTCAAGTTTACAAACCACAGACAGTCACAGGAGCATCTGAAACATTGGACTTTCTAATTAATTTATGCTGAAAACCTTCTTTCTAAATTCTGTCCCACACCAGATTTGTTTTCATCTTGTGCATTGTTAACTCATTTGTCTGGCTGTTTGGTTTTTTGGCTTTTGCTTTTCCTTTTGTTTCCCTCTTTCTTTTTGGTTGCTTTGGTTGTTTCCTTCTGTCTTTCAAGTTCTGTCGAGCTGCCCAGCATCATGGATGAGTGAGTCTTCACATTACTGCTGGTCTTGTGACAGAAACTTGGTATATTTGTTAATGTAGTACATTGACCTCCACGAACTGTGGTAAGTGGGGTGGGGGGATGTCATAGTAGCTGTTAGTGGGGATGTTATAGTAGCTGGGTGGTCACTACTAAATATGTTGCTGTTGAAGGTCTCTGAAACATGTGGCTGCCACTGGTTGTTCAATCCACTTGGTTTTCTTTCCCTGTTGTTCTTTAGGGGTTGGGTTTCCTCTTTCTCCTATTTGATGATATATCATCAGATGTGAAATCTCTATGACCCTGTTATCATGTCATCTCTCAATTCAATTTTAGTTTGGACTTAAGAGGTAAAAGTATGGAAAGGTTCTCAGTACTTATGAGGATATTATACTTGGTCACTTGTGTTGCTTGCTTTCTAGTTTCAAATCTAAAGTTTGTGTGATTCTACTTGTCCACTGAGTTTCTTCAATTGCTTAAGGGAGAAACAAGCATCTGCACAGAAATTCTTAGGAAGCAGAGACAAGCTTAGACTGCTTTTAATTTATGATGTTCAAACATATATTGCCTCTTAATTGAATTTGAGTGGCACTGTTCTGTGGGAAATTTGCAGATGCTATTTTATTACTCAATCTCATTGCTGGCTTTCTTTAGCAATTTCTTCGTTACCAAATACGGAAGGTCATCCCATGGACTTCAACCAAAGAGGTTGAAAGCAGATTAACAGGAAGAAATTGACATTGGAGATATGGCTTTCTAAGCAGATTAACGGGAAGAGAATTAACATCAGAGATATGGTTTTCTTTGGTTCTGCTTGGATTTCTCACAATCGCAAGAAAAAGAGGAGCATTTTGATTTTCATTATTGCGGAAGTTTAGAAGTCAACACAAGATTTTGGGGCAATAGGTCAAAGTACTAGTAGTGAATGTGTAATACGTCAATGGTGATGCTCAATGTCCAAATTTTCCACCTGATCTGTTTTTCTGCAGTCTAGAGAGCATTGGAGGCTGGAAATGTTTTTTCCTTATTGTAAAGGTGCTTTCTTTACTGGAAGCACTAAAATTTTGAGGAGAACTTCATTTCAAATTTGACAATCTGATTCCTGGCCCCTACTGTGATTTGTGTGTCCTGGATGTGCCTACCCCTCTTCAAATTCTTGCAAACTAGCTCATGTATTTAGCAGCTTCAACAGAAGTGGAATGTCTATAATTCTGACCCTTTACAGACTTTTCCTCAATGCCTTTCTTCTGGATATCCTCCTTGGAAGTCTCAAGGCACATGCCTCCCCCAATATGCGTTCACAAACATAAATTACAAGCCCGCAGTTGGGTCAGAAATAAGCATAGTACAACTTACAGTCCAGAAGCTATCAGTCCGTCATTCACAATGATCATAATGATCCTTATAAGATGGTGTTTTACAAGATGGCATTTTGTTACACAGTTCACCAGAATATATCTCATGGTTATCTTAATTATTTTATCTCTGATAGTTTACAAAGCCAAAGCATTGAGGAACCAACCACTTGGTGTCCAAAGCCCACAGAGACGGCCACATGATACATGTGTGCCCAAATATGAGTTTAGTTGTACAGGATTATGAACAAAATTTCAAGATTCAGTACCTTACTCTGGTACAGAGAAAACTTTCCATCCCAATGTATTTCGTCTTCTGCAAACCATATAGGTCATGTTGTTATGTATACTCTGCACGTAACTTGAACATCTCTATCTCTTCTACAATAAATATTCTGATTCTTAAAGACTAGGCATCAGAAATCCACTAGCAGTAGAACATCACATTGAGGTTTCAACTTTATTTTGAGGAAAAACCCCCTCTGTGAAGAGATCAAACAAGTGTCAAGATTGTGGCTTTTGGTCATGCTTCTTTCGGCGAAGAAATGGCACAGCTCGTAAGCCCAAACCTGATGCTGCTTCAGTCCTCACATTTGTACCAGGATTACAAGTAGTTGCCATTTCTTGCAGATTTGATTGTACCCTTACACTTGGGTCATCAGCTCCACTTTGGGCCAGACCTGGGATGTAAAGCCGAGATTGAGAAACTTGTGGATGGATCCCATGCATTCCAAAGTCTTCCTCAACTCTTTGAAGACCAGATTCTTTGTGGCTAACAGATGTTGAATGCAAATCAGTCTCCTTGCATGCAATTGAATCATCTCTCGTATGACTCTCTTCTTGAACACTTTCAACGAGAGGAGGGTCAGTTTCATCTTCAGGAACACAGAATCCACCACCCATGAGCAGGTAATCTGGAGCTCTTGTGCTTTCCACATCAACTGCCTCATCTGCTTCATTATCCTCACTTCCACAGAAGCCCCCACCCTCTAAATATGATGTATCTTTTTCCAAGTTCTGTTTCACTGTGTTTTCATCATTGTCATTGTTGCGAATCTCTCCACCTTCCAAGTGAACCTCACTGTCTAGTGAAGTGCCTCCTGTAGGAGCAAACTGGAGCCTCAACCCATCCTTAATATTGTCATGTGTTTCCTCAGATTCCATGTCTGGACCACTTATGTCTATTCCATAAGTATCAGCAGCAACTGGAGCAGTGGCTCCATCCTTACTGCTCTGTACAGGAGACTCATCCTCACTTCCTTCAGAACAATTCGTCCCACTGTCAGAATCATGCAGATTGTACTTCACTTCAGTACGTGCCCTGCTTGACTGCATATACAAACAATAATAATTCAGGCTTAGAATGTTCCCTGATCAAAGAACCAGACCAACAAGGCCTCTAAGAAAACAGAATAAAATTAAACCTTAAAAGTACTATAGTTCCAGGAAAGAGGGAGAAAATGTTACAATTATGGATCTGTAGCAGAAATTTCACACAATTGGAAAAAACTGTGAGCTTGTCAAGTGGTTTGAAGAGGTAGCTTACTCTGCGGGGCTCTGGTAGTGGCTTCAAAACCTTCCTTTTCAACAAACCTGGTTTCTCCAAAATCTCCTCTGAGGCACCATCACTGCCACTTTGGCTGGAAGAGCTTTCATTTTGTACCAAGTGTTTGCTTTGACTCACACCCTTCTTGATGCCTCTACCTCTGCCTCTACCTCTACCCCTCCCTCTTCTCTTCGCCCTGTCCCTCCCCCTTCCTCTTACTTGACCACTGGCTGTGTCCTCCAAGTGCACACTCTGTTCACCCTTCCTCTCTTCTGGCACTTTGTCAAATGCTGAAATGCTGGCCTTGTTTGAACCCTTGCTGGTCCTTCCATGACCTCGGCTAGCATTGGCACTTATTCCTTTTCCTATCATTGGATCAATTTCCTCATCAACTGTAACCTCTGACATATTTGCTGTTAGATCACTCTCTTTGCTCTTCTTCCTTGGCTTCTTCACAGGTGGAGAGTCATCTTGACTTAAGGGTATGTGTGTAAGCTCCGCTGACAACTGGCCTGAAGTTCCACGGAGTGCCTTCTGTATCCTGGTGCTCCTGACTTTCGCAAACCTCTGGTTAAAGCTATAAAATGCCTCCAATCGAAGTTGCGTCTGCAACAGGCATTGCACTATCAGTAACAATGCAAACTACACAACAGGAAGACACTACTCAATAGTGTTGCTTATAAATCAAATTATGCTTGTCATCCCTCAAAATGAAATCCAATTGTTGGCCTTGTAATGTTGCGCGGCTGACCGGTGCCCCAAATGGACAGTTAGATTTAACATGTGGTAGCCAGACTGATTTAGGCCAAAGGCCCAAAGGCCTGTTTGTGCTCAAAAGGAACATAGCTGAAACACAGCTTACCTCTCGGCGGTCATATTCTTTGAGAACGGGTAGCAGCAATTCATCTGCTTTATCTTTTGCCCATGAAAATCGTTCACTGCAGAACCTGCAAGCTTTACCCCACAATTTATTTTCTCTTAGAAAGCACATTATTAACACATTGCCTATGCCAATTGCCAAATCTAAATTTGAGAACTGAGGACGCATCTGGAGGCACAAAAGGATTGTTCTTACTTGCGAAGAGACTCAAGATCAGGCCGACCCCAAGTGAAAGGGTCTGTTGATTTGTCTACTTGTGGATTAGTGTATGCTGCAACTACTGCCTCACTTGGGAACGATGCTGAAATGTTCCAGTTCTTGCTCACCGCTCTCTACAAAAAAACCAAAGGCAGACATTAGTTTCACCGACTAAGTTCAACTGAGTTTATGGTTTAGGGTTTATTCATCCTAAAACACTACTGTCTCCAATTCAGAGGTGGTCACTTTCTGACTGACATAACAGGTCAACACAGTCACCTAACCCTCCCCAAGGTTTGATCCAAGATACACGCATGGCTTTCAATGACTGGTTGACCTGGTGACCCTACTATAGTTGTGTTGGCTACAGTACCTAGCACAGCCTAGTGGTGAACTGAAACCACAACCCTACTCTACCAAATACAGAAACTCCTTTGCAACCTGCCACAACTTCAAAATCGATGTGCTGTCTGAAGAAAAACCATGACCTCAGGAAACAAAAATACAATTCCAGGTCATTTTCTAGGGTGACTGGGAATACATGTTTCTCCATAAACTCTTGCTGGAGAACTTTGATGTCAGGATCTCCAACATCATCCCCATCCCCAACATCTGTAATGCCATCAACACTGTCATCTTCAACCATCTCATCCCCATTTGATGCTGCATATCCTTCTTTATTACCTACTTGATGTGCCTTTTGCTTCAAATGGCCCCCTTTTGTCTTAGTTCCCCTGCCCTGCAGTCCAAGTAGTGACAAATCTGGGGACTCCACCCATTTCTTAAAGGATTTCAGCCCCTCCTCTCCTGGGAAGGCATTCACCACCTCAATTGCATTTACTATACCAATTCCACTGCTCACAGAAAAACAGGGCCCATCAGTTAACCTCTTCAAACCCCCTTGTAAATGGACAGAAATAAAGAGAGCCTGCAAATAGGAGCTGAGATTGTCATGTGAATTGCTACAAAAAAGGTATTGAGACCAAACCAAATAGTTGCCTACAGTAACCTGTCCTGAGAATTGTGTTCAAAAACATTCATCTTCAAAAGCAAGTACTGACGCTTAAGGAACAGAAATGTATAGCTGGCAAGCCTTAGACTTGATTATCAACACACAAAGAGCTCAAAGCCACATTATCATACATAGCAGTAAACCAAGTAATTGATCATCTGGCTCTAGGAGAAAATGCAATCTGTGATTGTTGTTCAGTCATCATGAATGTGGATTGAAATGCACGCTATGGTGTTTACAGATTGTTCTGTAATCCAATACTACAATGTTGATGCAAATGCAGAAAAATATGTACCTGATTCCCTCAGTGTAGTCACTTCCGAGCAGCAAAGCCATGCGAATCAGCTTCTCCCTATTCAGACCCATTTCTGACTGCACATCCTGAACAGCAATTCACAAGTTCACCACCAATCCAATCCTCATAATTCAGCAAAGTAAGGTTACCACTCTAATCCACTCTCAGTAAATTACATCATTCCTATACTCCAGTAACAGTTAATTTTTTCCAATGAGAATGATGTTTCCTCATTCACATAACAGATACACTGCATCTTGCAAGCATGGACTAGAATTGAAGCAAGATCTGAATGAGTATATATTCCATTGATCACCAGATGGATATATTATCAGAGACAAGGAGTAGACCCCAAGCCCTAAATCAAGGCAAGACAAAACCTTCATGTAGTAAGTCTCCACATATTTGCGATCATCAAAGATGTTCTTGTAAACGCTGAGGCCTCCAAAGAGGAAAACATCACAATCATCTGTGACAACCCCGTCAACTAAATGGACTGTATCCAAGTAGGCACATTGTGCCTCTGCTTCCATTGGAGCAATTATATAAGGAAGGCCGAACATTTCCAGCAGCTCCTGTGACACACAATCCACTATCCAGTTACCATTCTGTTCCCACATGGAATACCTGTTGGAGATTTGTCCACCCAAATATGTCCAATTCATAAGCCAAACAAAGGAATTATCCCATCTAAGTACCACCCCATGAGTCCACTACTCAACACAAACAAATCCCTGTAAGCCTTTTGGCCAGCCTTTATATTTCCTGGCTGAGTGAGCTGTTTCACTTAGACATAAGGTATATGCTATGCTTCCAACTAGAGAAGGTCCAATTTAAGCGACATTGAACCAACAGCACTGCGAAGGGTGCATGAATGACCCCTGGGTGACTTGCTGTGCCTGACCACACAAGAAAGAAGTGTGTGTGTGGAATCGTGAATATACACCTGACATTCTGCAAACATCTCCCCAGTTACAGAATCAGCATTACGCTCATTTTTCTTCTGTGCAGCCTGCAGCTCAGCCTCTTCCTCATATAGCATCTCTTGCTCTTTCCGGATTTGAGACCGCAATTCTTCTTGCTCCGCCTCAAGCTCAGTTTGCAACTCAGCTTCCTCTCTTGCAAGTGCCTGATGAAGACTTCATATATACATTAGTGTTTATTGTCTTAGCATCTCCAGAATGGAACGGAACAGATAAAATACACTTGCATCATTATTAAGTGCATCAACAAGTCACCATGTTATTGTCTCCAGTGAACAGCAATCAAAAAAAAAAAACTCACCTCTTGTTCAGCCATCAGCTCAGCCTCATGCTGCAGCAGAGCTTCTCTATCCTTCACCAAATCCTGCTCCTCAGCATCTCGTATCAAATTCTCTGCATCACTGTCTAATGCCCTGGGTAGCTGCTGAAGCAGGACAGGATGCTGATCTCCAATGCCTTTCTCTGACATTCCAGGTGTCGCCTGAGAAGGTGGTACTACATGCTCATCTATCTCTAAATTTTCACCAACAAGCAAAGGAGAGGTGCCCAGTGATTGTACAGCATTTGATAAAGGCTGTACTTGGGTGATGCCTGAAGATGCTTCCACACCTCTGTCATCATCAGTGTTATGAACTTTCAAGGATCTGACCAGCAGTTGTTGGACAGTTGCAACATCTTGCATGACTGGAGGCTGATCCTGTGACAGCTGAGGATCAATCTTAACTTCTGAGTCCAAATAGTTTCCAGCTTGCACTTCTGAGCTGCTTCCACTGATACAAGGTCCTTCAGGTGCATGCTGAATCCCAGCTGCAGACTTTTCCACCAGAAAGGAGTACTTAGCATCTCCTTCTTCAACATCAGTACTGTACAATTGATGCTGAATTTGATTTGCACCCATTGTTGGTGGGAATATCAACTTTGAAGCATCTTCAATGGGCTCATATTGGTTTTCATTAACTTCAACTCTCTGCTCGACTTGTTTGTAACCAACACTATTCATTTCCTTGGGGAGATATCCGACTAGCTCACTCCCAGCAATTCTTACTTCAGAAAGTTGGCTGTTAACATTCTCATCAAACACTGCTTTTCCTTTCCGTAATCGCTCCCGTGTCAAAAAAACCTCCTCTGACTCCATGCTCAGACTTGAAGGCAGTTGTTTCTCCTCTGCAATCTTGGGACTAATTTCCGGTAAAACTACTGTACTTCTCTTAACAGTCTCTTCTGTGGGCTCCCTGATAACTAACTGTGGAAGTCCCACTCGTGCTGGAAGTCTCCAAGATCCAACATCATCTAGGCTCCGCCGAATTGCCTCTTGAAGTTCTATGTCTTCTTCTGTTAAGAACCCACCTGCAATGCCTGGTTCAGTAACAGAAAATCCAGCACCACTTATTGCCACTGCTCCACTCCCATCTTCCCACTCTACCTCACTCTCATCACTATTCCCTGTGTCACTGTCATCACTCATTCCTGTGTCCTCCGACTCCTGGTATCCTCCAGATTGCAGGGCTAGGTTATTATCATGCTCTATTAAACTTTGTTGAATCACAAGAGCCATCTCTGCATCACTATCTCCTGTAAGTGAGAAATTGTTGAAGGCAATATTGCTAGTATGTGACTGTGGAGCAGCAACAGTGTTACTGTTACTGTTTTCTTTTCTGTTGCCATCCTCCCACTCACACTCTACTTCTTCCATGTGTGTTACATCAGCTGTCACCTTCTGAAAGTGCCCCACTACCTCATGATCATCTCTAGCCTCACCTCCATCCATTGGAATGGCATGATCCCCATTAACTTTATCACTCACTTGCCCTTTAAGAGAGTTTGGCACTCCACTGCTATTGTCTTCAACATTGGAAGCCCCTGCAACTAACCCTTCAAAAAACTCATCATCTTCATCTTCTTCCATAGCTACATGACCCTCATCAAATGAGATTTGCAAACCACCTGCTATGTTTTCACTTTTCATCTCAGAACCTTCATCTCTACCTGTTGCAGCCCTCCCCTCAGAAAATGAGCAAGGTATGGACTCAAACACTCTCTCCATCCCTCCATTCATTAGCTTTTGAGAATCCTGTCCATCACCATTACTCAACAATCTTTGAGCAGCAGATATGATGTTATCATCAGTTGCTTTCCCAAGTGAATGCTGTTTCTCTGCATCTTTCATCAGATAGAGGTTCCACTGCAAGTCTCGAGTCATGCGGATGCCCATACCCCGTCTTCTGCTTACACGTGTCCGACCTTTCTCATCAACATATGTTTGAACAGAATTTTCTGATTTTCCATCTGCTTCCTCAAGTGCAGTCTTGTCAAGTCCCACACCTGTTGTTATGTTTGCAAGTTGAGAGGGCTTTAAAATGGCAGACAACAAGCTTGATGGTGGTTGAGATCTGGGTTCTGGAGGTTTTGGTGCTATTATTGGGTTGCCTGTGTTGACCCCCATCAAAGGTCTGCAAAAACAAACAGATGGATGGATTAATAAAATCAGTAAACTGCAGCACAAAACAAAGTGATAGAAGCTTCTGACAAATAATGGTAAAGCAGTGTGCAAGAAAAGGCATATACGGTTTCTCTCCTTCAAAGGAGGAGGAGAATATAAACTCGCGGTTCGTCTCTGAAGCAATTCTTGCACTTGGGACACCTCCTAGACCCCGTCCTGTTGCAGCCTTCTGTACATTATTGATCTCCCTACGAAATGCCACCGTCTTCAAATATGCTTCAATTTGTAACTGTGAAAATGACGATGGGGCCTACAATACAACCAACCCATCCAACTGCTCAGAACAAAGCTTGGACTCCTAGAAGGAAATTGGAAAGAGAGGCTAGAACTGTACTGAGATGGCCTGAGTGCCTTACAAAAGATAGGGAAAGATGAGCTCTGCCTTAATCACGAACACGACTTGCCTTGGCAACTTTTTCAAACTTTTGCCGGTTCTCAGCCACTAGCTGCTCCCTCATCTGCACAGTATACACCAAACTTGATCAAGAAGTTTCTCAACACCAAGCTGAGCATTTTACTTAGGAGATTGTATGTGCAGGAAAATTACAGACAAATTCTTCACCATCTGCAATGAAGTTCCAGCTCACCTGAACTAGAAGATCAAGCTGCATTGAAGGAGGAAGAGATGCTAACACTGCTGGATCCAGCTTTCCGTGTGCTGCTGGCTGCATTTGCATGTCAATTGTGTGTCACATGATCAGCTTATGGGAATCCTGGGTATAGGTTAATAGTTTCAAATGCAACCCTCAGTCAAACTGAAATACACAACCAGACATCAATTACTGCTGTTAGTAAGTAGAGCATGAGAGAGCGCAGCATCCTACAAGATAAACAAGCTCCTCATCTTCTTCATCTTCATCCTCACTGGCATCCTTGACTGTGGCCTCCTCTGGCATTTCCACAGACTGTACCCTATCCATGGCTTCATCCGAAACTTGTTTTCTTTTCACAGGTGAAACTGCTGCATCATCTGAGGTTAGCTTGTTTCCTGGTGAAGCTTTCAATCTGCCAAACCACAAGTTGATAAGCAAATCAACAGAAAAACATGAGCAGAGGAGATCATGACATGGATAGAGATTTGATTTGAACTTACAACGCATCAGCTGATCCCTGTGGATAAGTGCTAGCACATGAAACGGAGGCAACAACTGGGGATGGGGCCTCAGATCCTGCTGTAGTTTCTGCTACAGTTGGGCCTTCAGTGGATGGTTCTGTCTCTTTAGGCACAACATCCGCATATCCCTTCCTTTTGTGCCCACCTAACGGGTGGTTTTGTCCACGTGAATTAAGTGATCCGATATCCCCAGCAATCTCTTCCAGTTTCCTTGTTCGCAGCTGTTATGCACACAAACTACTACATTAGCCTTACAGGTGTAGCACATATTAGAATGCCTGGTGTTTCCTGTAGGAATAGATTTGAACCTCTGGGCATGTTTTTACAGTTTGTGTAAACACACATAAATGAATCATATCACAGATTTCACACTTTGTCTCATATGACTACCCTTAAAAATGAGACAAAATGTAAAATTAGGTTTTCAACACTAAACTCACAGTGTCAGGACACCACTATTTCCAACACATAGCATAGGAGATGACAAAATCAGTGCCTCGAGAGAAAGGGAAAAGTGTGTTGGCCATGCTCACATGGTTAAGAAGCAGCTTCTCAGCAGTCTTACGAAATCTAAATTGAGCTTGCTCCCGCTGCCGGCGTCGGGCAATTACAGTGCGCCGCTTCAGAGCAGGCGTGCCCCCATCAAAGACAAATACAGGTTTGATCCGTAAGTACAACAGCTTGCAAATGCGGCGAAAAAACCCTAACAAGTGAGCATTGCGGATCATGTCCCCTCGGTCATCGCGCATTGCTTTCATGAATTGGATAATCCATATGCTTGCATCTGTTACAGTAGGAACATGAATGTGTTATCACCTATTGATCATGAAAGCTTAAACATGATGGTCACTCATTTCAACAAAGCCATAGAGCATTGACTCAAACTTTCTCTTTCTTCAACTTCTGACAACATTGCAGTTGTTGTGATTGAAAGAAACTTGAGAGCTAATATATCACATATCATGCAAAGTGTCAAATAAATTCATTGTGAATTCAATGCCAATTGGCTTCCATGTTACAAAAATGTGCAAATTGTTGCCATTCTACTAGTTCAACCGAGAACACTATGCTTATTCTACAAGGGTTTTGGGCTCGTGGTAGCTAAATAATGCAATGCTGAAAAAGGATCCTTCATCATCAAGAAGCTTCAGTATTCCTGGAAAGGAAATTTCCATCAGCCTGTTACTTAGCTATAGAGCTCACTATCATGAGACTCCACACACAAAAAAGCCAACAGAGAGAGACAGAGCCAACCTATGGCAAGTTTTCGACCTCCCAGAGCTTCCACAGACACACGCCGACCAACTGGAGCAAGAAGCTCCCATAGACCATGTACTCCCATGGCTTACTATTTAAACACCTTCAAATATTCCCCTTTGTACACACTGATGGTCATGTAATAGCCAAAAATACACACGCGCACACACACACACACTCCCAGAACAGTCCAACACTAGTGTCTGTGACACAACAATAACAATTCACCCACTGTAATCACGAAGCTGGAATTCTATCTACAACAGGAAAAGAAAAGCTCCCAGAGGTTTCTAGTTTCTAGTTTCTAGTCACTTTTTTTGTTTTTTGGGGGGCTAATCTTCAAAGAACTCACTGAAGACCAGAAAAAACTTCGCTAGGATTTGGAGAACATCGATTACAAAACTTCACTTGGCTAGGATTTGGAGCACAGCTCGATTGCGATTTGAAGATTCATCACCAAAAAGACATGGAAGTAAGTTATGCTTCTTTCAAAGTAAAATTAGAAAATCCCAAGGCCCCCACCCCCACCACTGTAATACTACTACTACTTCTTTTTCTTCTCTAGCTCGTCGACACTACTCCCACTAGGGTTTGGGAGAAGAAGGGGTCTCCTCTCCAGCAGCTTCGTGACGCCTGCCCCACGGAAAACAAGGAAAGGAAATGAAATCGGTGCGTGCAACGCTTCTGCCGCTCCTCTCCTCGTACGCAGTCGTGGTGGGTGGGATCCGCACACTCTGTGGGACCGTGCGGGCTTTGCAATGGGCTTTATGGGCGGCGGTGGTGGAGGTGCAAGGTGCTTTTTCTATGGACCCACCCTACCCTACCCTACCCTCTACCACTTTAACCTACTCACCTTCCTTCCTTCTTTTTGTACCTACCCATCTCCGACTTTGACCTACCGTCTGGCAATTTACAGGGTTCTCTTTTTCTTTTTCTTTTTTTTAAATTTCAATTTTGTGATGTAGGTAGCTGAAGTGGTGATCATTCACAAGAAGATTTAGTTACATTTGGGTACATATCACATACCCGTGTTGGGAAGATATTTGAAAATTTTGTGTATTTGACCAGATATCAGTTCAGATATCATGTGTAAAAACTCTTTGGATATTAAAAATTGTGATATTTTGAAGATTCTCACAACCTCACACTTTTAACGATCATGTTAAATTATCGATTTGAAATTTAGTTTGGTAAAATAACAAAATTCGACAACAAAACTCCATTGTTTCATCATTACTACACTCCTTGATCCATTGCTCTAATGTTTTTCACTTCATTGTTCGTGAGTTCTTCTATCCATCATCAATTTCATTATCTCTAGTATTTTTTGCTCTTGTGCTTCTTGTTTCATCATCCATCGTTAGTTCCATTACTCTTGTGTTCCTTATTCTATTGTCTATTGTCATGACATCAAGCTCTTTGTTGTGACGTGTAGTGTTATGACGTTCGGTGTTATAAGGTTATAAATCCATAGTAAACTCTACTAAACAAAAAGATTAAAACCAGTCAAAGGTAAAAACTAATCAACCAAAAAAAAATGCACACACATATATATACAATGCACAAGAGGAAACTATGATGAAATTTTCATGTATCCCCCCCAGACCTGAACTGAAAAAAGTGTGGCATGGTTAACAAAAAATCAAAATGTTGCAAGAGAACATGATGAACAGTACCAAATGCCAGCAGGAACTTGAATGAACTTCGGCTTGAGATAGAATAGTTGGTATCCACCATTATAATTATCGCAAAACATCACTTGATCAGTATCATCTATCCTCTGACATACCTGACATGGATAGTCAAGTGGAGGAATCCAAATCAACGTGATGATGGTAGGATCCAAGTTTAGTAGATGGCAGGGCGCACAATTTTTGGAGTGATCCCAAATTGTGCGTTTGTCAATTCCTTGCAATTCCAACACACTTGAAGGCCTGATCACCTTAATCCTCAAGATAGTGCGATTGGAAGAAGTGTCTAAAGTATCATTAGGTTACCGCTAGAGGTACACAAAGTCACCAACATCAAATTGTCTCACTTTAGGTTTGTAACTACCACCTCGTGTGTGTGCATATCGTAAGGTGTCTCAATGTTATCCAATGGACAAGTTCTCCATGGCCATAGGCATAACCCTCCTAAATAGAACAGTCCTCTCAGTGATGACCCTAGCTCAAGTGGCTAGGGAGTCCAAGTCCACAACCTAGTCCATTTGAGCAACAATGGAAGAGGGTGGAATGGGATGTCTCCCAAAAAGTAGAGAGTAAAGAGTGAAATGAGACAAATAAGCGTGTTTGGACATTCTATAACCCATGGCGATGTAAGGTAAGGCCAGGTCCCAATCCTCTTTGATCCTAACGAAGCAAATCTTCCGAAATCCCTTCTTAGAGGTTTAAACCATCTTCTCTACAAGGCCATTGGCTTGGGGATGATCCCTTAAAATCCAACGATGGTCAATGAGAGCATGATCAAATACGTCTTGGAATTCTCCTTTGAATTCAGATCCTTGATCAGTAAGGCACTCAGCACAAAGCCCCAAACCTACTTAAGACCTATTATAAGAAAACCTAGCTAGTGTTATGTGATGACTTGTCTAGCAACGCAACAAGCTTGACCCACTTTGAAAAATGCTCAATCATAATCATGATGTAGACATTAGCCCTAGAGGTTTGAGGTAACTTTCCAGCTAAATCACATGACCAGCGATAGAACACGCTCTGAATAAGGAGTGGAGAAAGTGTGAGCTATTGAAAGAAAAAGGAAATTCTCACTTTATCACATTGTTCACACCTAGCAATGACATTTTAGACTTGAACATACATACCTCTCTAATGGTAATGAGGAGCGAGAAGGCTATAAGTACGCTTAACTCCAAAGTGTCCAAGTTTTGAAAAACCTTCTGAACAAGATTAAACTATTCATGTGGTGGGGGAACCACTCTGTTGCTTTGTGGTAAGCATCAAATGAGGTGATTGTCCTTCCATGAATAACATTTCACTAGTAGAAATCTGTGATTTTGCAACCAACGAATTTGCAACTAGTTGCGACTATTTGACATTTACAACTACTGTTGGTTATATCTACAACTACTATTTGCATTTGAAGCCGCTTGCAACTACTCTATGACTAACTTACGACTAATGGATTATTTCATCCTTTCATTTGGATAGCTTTCATTACAATTTCCATCCAAGAAGACCCCTCTACCTACCATT